>OBZI01000096.1_pt1 | contig 86329 bp, 80 predicted proteins | sample 1476911 | NCBI WGS metagenome assembly OBZI01 (sample SAMEA2580238, study PRJEB22360) | human gut metagenome | biome: human gut; feature: human-associated habitat; material: faeces | place: Denmark | collected 2008/2010 | reverse complement strand
AAACACTTTATATTGTACTGCTTTATGCAAAATAAAGACTTTTTCAGTGGCGTCCCTATAGAGGTGAGGGAATTCCTGCTACGGTTATTAAATCAAAACCTCCGACAGAATTTATCTTATAAACAGCAAAAAACTCCCGAAGGAGCTTTCCACACTTTAAATATACACCAATTCTTTTAACACAATCTCTTCTGCCATATTACGAATACCATTTACCGCTCTGACCCATTCCATCTGATCACAAACTTTCAATTCTTCCGTAATGCCCTGCCTCTCCATCATCTGACGCACCAGAATATCCATTCTCTCCTGTGCTTCATCGTCCACAGTATTCAGATGTTCTGTCAGTCTGTCTTCCAACATATACAGTGAATACATTGCCGGACGATGCTCTTTCAGATATGTTCTCCGTAGCATTCCATATTTTCCATAATGCGGTTCTTCATCTGTACTGACAAGATTCGTCAAGCGATTAGGCATTTCTGCTAATGAGCTGTTTTATCCTGACGCTTCGGAACAGGAAAAGCAAGTACAGCATTTCATGGGAAAGTTTCTGGCCTGTACCGAGGATGAGCGGCAGATTATCTTGAAAACACTGGATTGTATGGCGGAGCAGTTTATCAGCCGACGTTACAAATCCTCCGATCCGCAAAATTATGAATAAAACCAGCAGGGCAAAATGCAATTTGTTTCTGCTGGTTTTATTTTGCCTCCGGCAGTAGACGTAAATTTTCCTAGCCCAATCAATCGCCACTATTTTGTTTCCGGTATTCAGCCGGTGCAATCTTCATGACATCTCGAAATGCTGTTGCAAATTTACTCTGATTCTCATATCCAACCTGGCTGGCAATTTCTGCTATGGTTGCCTGCGTCTGACGAAGCAGAGCAGCGGCCTGTTTCATGCGGTACACTTTCATATAGGTTCCAATGGGCTGTCCATAAACTCCCTTGAACGTATCCTTTAAGGTTGCCGTATTGATAAGATACTCTTTGGAAAGTTCCTCAATCGTTGGCCGTTCCTGCAAGTTGGAGATAAGCCGCTTGTGAATGTCCCGTACAATCTCCACCTGGGGAGAAGTATATAACTCTCGCTGCTTTTCTTTATTTACATCCACCATACACAAGAATAAGAGAAGCTCCTGCACCTTCAGCATGAAGTATGGCTTTTGCAGGCGATCCGGTACGGAATACAGTTCAGAAAAGATATGCTCAATCTCATCCTTGGCCCGCATGACAAAGCATGCGCCATCGGCACAAAATTTGTTTTTGAAATCTGCAATACCAATACCGCTCTCGGCGAGGATTCCAGGCGGATTTTGAGAAACCAGCTCCAGATCAAGCACTACTGAGATTCCGCGATAATGTCTCAAAGGAAAGGCCATTTCAGAAGCACAGTTATCCATTGTATGAATGGAAAGATCCCCTTCTCCGAGGTACAGGCAGGAACCGCTTTGCAATACGCTCCCTTCACGCCCTTCCCGGCAATGATTGATCTCCAGCACATTCTTATCAATGGTTCCGTCCCAATAACAACTCGTTGCTTCAAAATCATTGTAAATAAGCTGGATACCGGGATAAACCTGATAGACTGTCATAAGCCCCAGGCCATCCTCACAGTCCATTTTATAGACGGTGCAATATCCGTCATTATCTTTTGGAATAATCGCAGATAACCCCGTAGCATTGGTGATAGGGTTTTTGTTCATAGTATTCATTCCGTTATCTCGTATTTGTTCTGCCAGGATTCTCCTGGCGTCTTTTATTATATAGTTTTTTCTCATTTTATACCGCTCCAATCGGCAGGATGTGCAATCCAATCAGAAAGCAAATTCTATTATAGTGCAGCCCTGCCGAATGTGCAAATATACGAAAAAGCCGATGCCCTCCAAAACGGAAAACATCGGCTATATGCGGGATTTTATTTGCTGCAATATTCCTTTCCTACACAACCGGAACAACTGCCGCTACAACAAGAACCATTTTTGCGGTTCTTATGGATTTTTCGCACAGCCCATATTGCATAGAAAACAATCCCGATAAGGATTATACCAGTAACAAGCATCTAAAACTCCTTTCTGACTGGAAACTCACAACTTATTAGCTTTGGGTCTCCGATCCTCTTTTCAAAATCCAAAGTCCAAATGCGACCACTGATAAAATGGCCGCTGAACGAAGCACTTTTCCAAACGTCATATTCATACCTCACAGCAAAAGTCCAACACGATAAACCACAAAAGTAACAGCCCAGGCCACAACCAACTGGAACAGGGCCGAGAACAGCATCCACCTTGTACTGCCGGATTCCTTGCGAATTGTAGCTAGGGCCGCTGCACAGGGAACGTAAAGCAGGCAGAAAATCATCAGGCAAAACGCATTGAGCTGTCCAAAACCGGCTGCACCCAGGATGCCGACCAATGTATCCATTCCCGCGCCGGAGTTGATATTGGGAATCCCAAACAGAACGGCACAACTGGACACCACAACCTCTTTTGCAGAGATGCCAGCAATCAGAGCAACCGCTATCTGCCAGAATCCCAGTCCAATCGGTGCAAAGATCGGTACAAGCCAATGGCCCAGGATAGACCCGAAGCTGTCTGCCATTTCCGTAGTATAGCCATGCGGCCCAAAGTTCAGGATCACCCACATGAGGATAGATGCTACAAAGATGGTAGTACCTGCTTTGGTAAGGTAGTCCTTTACCTTTTCCCATACATAGATTGCCACAGTTCTGGCGCTGGGGGCCTTATATTCCGGCAGCTCAATCAGCAGATAATTTTCCGATTTTCTCCGGTCAATCAAATGGATGATCGCCGCTACCAGGATAGCGACCACCAGGCCGATCAGGTACATGGAATAGGCCACGAGCATGGCGCGTTCCTGAAAGAACATCTCGGCAAACAAGATGTAGATTGGCAGACGGGCGCTGCAACTCATAAAGGGCGTAATCAACATGACCTTAAAACGGTCACGCCGGTTTTCCAAAGACCGTGAAGCCATGATTGCCGGAACAGTGCAGCCAAATCCCAAAATCATGGGGATAAATGCCCGTCCGGAAAGTCCCAGCTTGCTCATAATCCCTTCCATGACATACGCAACACGGGCCATATATCCGCTGTCCTCCAGAAAAGCCAATGCCAGAAACAGAATGAAAATGTTCGGCAGGAAAGTCAGGATACCGCCCACACCGGCGATGATGCCGTCTACCAGCAGGGAGCGCAGCACTTCATTGACCCCGACAGCAATCAGTCCATCGCTTATCAATGCCGACAGGCTTTCAATTCCTAATTCTAGGAATCCTTTCAGCCAATCGCCAATGGTAAAGGTCAGGAAGAACACCGCCGCCATGACAACGAGGAAAATCGGGATGCTCCAAAACTTATGCGTCAATACACGGTCTGCCTTTTCCGTCAAAGCGTCTTGACGATCCTTATTGACCAGAACCTCCCTGATGATTTCCTCGATAAAATCATACTTCTCATTGATAATGTCGGATTCATAGTTCCGGTCGATCACATCCGGCATATTGACCGGATAACGTGCAGAGATTTCCTTATCCTGCTCCAGCAGCTTAATGGCGTGCCAGCGGTAATTGGACAGGTTCGGATATTTCCGCTTCAGCTCTGCCATGATAAGATCAATCTTGTCCTCAATAGCATCACTGTAAACCATTGCGTATTCTGAATGGTGGTCGTGCCGGTGTTTTGGAGTATATTTATGATGATGAATCAGACACTCCGGATCTTTACAGTCTTTATGGTGCGCGGCTGCATGAAGTAGCACATCCAGTCCTGTCCGTTTTCTGGCTGAAACTGGAATGACCGGGATGCCCAGCATTTCCGGCAGTCTGTGTGTGTCAATCTCCATGCCGCGCTTTTCCACAATGTCCATCATGTTCAGCGCCAGCACAACCGGCTTGCCCAACTCCAAAAGCTGCAAAGTTAAGTATAGGTTTCGCTCCAGAGCGGAAGCGTCCGCAACGTCAATAATCACATCGACTTCATCGCTTAGTATAAACTGTCTGGATACCTGTTCTTCCATTGTGTAGGAGGTCAGGCTGTAAGTGCCAGGAAGATCGACCAGTCGAATATTCAGATCATGGTCTTTAATGGCACCCTCTACTTTCTCAACGGTTACACCTGGCCAGTTTGCCACTTTCAGATTTGCACCGGTGTAAGCATTGAAAAGTGTTGTCTTTCCGCAGTTCGGATTTCCGATGAAGCCGATAGTCAAATTTTCTCTCATCGGAATTTACCCCACTAAAATATTCTTTGTGATATTGCGCCCAAGTGCAAAGCGTGTTCCCCTGACTTTCACAATCAGGACACCCCGACTTTTGCTGTTCAGAACAGCGATAGAGGTTCCACGGGTCATCCCAAGGGCCTCCAAACGCTTTTCTATATTGACAGGCAGATCAATATCCTCAACTTTATATTCATTTCCTATTTTTCCATCGCAAAGATACATGAACGCTCCCTCCTCACCGATTTACGGAAGAAGTCTCCGGCAGCTTGCCAAACTCATAAAGCATCATAGAAACGGTAATAACCACCAGAATTGCATCTGTCAGAGCAATCGCCAGCCATACGCCACGAATACCCATGCCGCCGATCATCGGAAGAACCACGCAGAGAGGAATAAACAGAATGATCTGGCGGAACAGCACCAGCCAAGTTGCCTTTTTCGCCTTGCCCAAAGACTGGAACAGGGTTACGGCAATCATAAAGCTGCCTTGCAGGACATAAGTGCTGAACATGATGCGGAAGTTGGTTGCACCCGATGCCGCGATACCCGGCGTTGTCAGGAACATGGATAAAATCTTCTCTGGAAACAGCTCGGCAGGAATATAGAACACCAGCGACAGCAGCGTTGCAGCAGTAATAAAAACCCTGGTCAGCGTCTTTACCCGGTCATAGTCCTTTGCACCATAGTTTGTACCGGCGGCAGGCTGGAATCCCTGACTGATCCCCCACAGAGGAACGAAAGAGAAATTCCAGAAGCGGAGCGCCGCACCTAAAAGAAGCTGTGAAGTTTCCCCGCCATAGTTCGATGCCACACGATAGATCACTGTCTGCTGTACCAGGGTCAGAATCTGCATCAACAGAGCAGATACCCCGACAGAAAGAACCTGGGGAAGCAGTTCTCCGTCAATGCGGATGCGCCCAATCTTCACATGAGGACTTTTTTTCTTGAAATACCACAGCGTAATTGCAGCCTGGACAAACTGGGAGAAAATCGTTGCATAAGCAGCCGCCTCAATGCCCATACCGTAGGGATTCAGGATACTGATAAAAATAGGGTCAAGAATGATATTCAAAATAGCGCCGCTGGCAATAATCGTCATTGCCTTTTTAAGCTGGCCTTCTCCGCGAATGACCATGTTTGCACTTTGAAAAAAGTTTACAAACAAGGAACCGGCAAAGATAATCCGTAAATATTTTTCCGCATAATTCAAAATGTTGTCGCTGGCTCCGGTCAGGGACAAAAGCTGGCGGGTGAACACCATGCCTACCACTGTATAGATAACGGACAGCAGAAGAACCATAGCAACCAGGTTGCCCATGATCTTCTTAATTGTGTTTTCATCCTTCTTGCCGATAGCGCGGGACAGTACCGATGCAGAACCCACGCCCAGCATGGCCGCTGAACCGGCATTGATAAGCGTCAAGGGATAGGATACCGATATGGCTCCCATCTGCACGTCACCGACCATCTGGCCGACAAAGATGGAATCCATCATGTTATAAAGCCCAACGACCACCATGCCAAGAACCGCAGGGATGCTAAGTTCAATCATCAGCGGCCAGGGGCTTTTTGTTAAGAGCTTTGTTCTTGTGTCAAGTGCCTGTTTCATCACTCTATTCCTCCTGGTCTATTTTAATTTCGAGGTATCCAGCAAAGCGCGCCAGTGACGTGCCTTGCTGGATTAGCCATATCTAACTAACCACTTAAAGTATATAAAATCCGGGCTTCTTTGTACGCTCCCAACCGCAGGATTTACAATCCAATCTGAAACGAATTTAGGAGCGGAAAGGACATAAGGCCCTTTCCGCTCCCGTTGTTACTGTATCATTTTTTCCAGTAGTTTCAGGGCTTCCTCAAGTTTTGGATTTACGGCGTCCGTTTGCAGGGCCTCCCGGACGCAGCTTCGTATATGGGCTTGCAAAATCTGCTGATTGGCGCTTTTTAATAACGCCTGTGTAGCAAGAAGCTGATTGGAAATATCCACGCAATAGCGATTTTCCTCAACCATTTGCAGGATACCGTCAATTTGTCCTCTGGCGATTTTTAGCTTGTGAACAATATCGCCTTTCTTGGCCTTCATAAACGGCCCGTTACTGGATACTGACGAGCTGATAGCCAGCGTCCTCGATAGCAGCTTTCAACACAGCATCCGGCACATCCTGGTCAAGCTGCACCTGGGCCGACTTGCTCTCCAGGTGAACGGCCACATCCTTGATGCCCTGGATGTCCCGCAGCGCCTTATCAACGTGTTTCACACACATTCCGCAAACCATACCTTCGATGTTCAATACTTTTTCCATGTGAATTGCTCCTTTTCGTTCTTCTTTTACTGTTGTCTGTTCGTACATAGGGTCTGAATCCAGTTCTGTATTGGCCTGATGCTTCGCCTTGAACCACCGCAGACGCAGGGCATTGGATACCACGAATACCGAACTAAAGCTCATAGCAAAAGCGCCGATCATGGGGTTCAGCTTCAACGCAAAGGGCAGATAGAACACGCCTGCCGCCACCGGGATACCGATGATGTTGTAGATAAACGCCCAAAACAGATTTTGCTTGATGTTGCGGATAACCGCCTTACTAAGCTGGATTGCCGTAGACACATCCAGCAGATCGCTTTTCATCAAAACAATATCCGCTGACTCAATCGCCACATCCGTTCCGGCTCCGATAGCGATACCAACGTCCGCTCTGGCAAGGGCCGGAGCATCGTTGATACCGTCACCGACCATCGCCACTTTCTTCCCGGCGCTCTGCAAACGGCGGATCTCCTTCTCCTTATCCTGGGGGAATACCTCTGCCACAACACGATCCACGCCGACCTGACGCCGAATCGCTTCTGCGGTCTTTGCATTGTCGCCGGTCAGCATGACCACCTCAATGCCCATGCCGGTCAATTCCGCTATGGCCTGCTTGCTGGTGGGCTTGACTACATCCGCCACGGCAATAACACCAATAAACTGACCACCACGGGCAAAGAACAGAGGTGTTTTCCCGTCAACGGCCATTTTCTCACCCAACTGAAGGAGTGCGCCGCCATTGATGCCATTTGCTGCCATCAGTCGGCGGTTTCCGGCAAGGCACGTTTCGTTTCCAATCTGCCCCACAAGGCCCTGACCGGGAATCTGCTTGAAACCGTCCACCGGAAGGAAGGAAAGGTCTGCTTTTTCGGCCTCCGCCACAATCGCGTCCGCCAGCGGATGCTCGGACATTTTTTCCAGCGAAGCGGCGATTTGCAGCAGCTCCTTTTGTGGAACGCCCTCTTTGCAGAGCATATTTGTCACTACGGGCGTGCCCTGAGTAATTGTGCCGGTCTTATCCAGCACAACCGTATCAATGCTATGGGCCGTTTCCAGGGCCTCCGCCGATTTAATCAGGATACCGTTGCTTGCGCCCTTTCCGGTTCCGACCATAATGGCCGTAGGCGTTGCAAGGCCCAGCGCACAGGGGCAGGAAATGACCAGAACGGAAATGCCGATAGACAGGGCAAATTCAAAGCCATATCCCAACAGCAGCCAGACAACAACCGCGATCAGCGCAATGCTGATAACTACCGGCACAAACACGCCGCTGACCTTATCAGCCAGTTTCGCAATAGGGGCCTTGGAGCTGGTCGCTTCATCCACCAGCCGGACAATCTGTGCCAGCGTGGTATCATCGCCCACCTTGGTGGCCTGCATCTTGAAATAGCCGGACTTACTTGTGGTCGCACCGATCACTTTGTCCCCGATATGCTTCTCCACGGGGATGCTCTCGCCGGTCAGGGCAGATTCATCAACGGAGGAAAAGCCCTCTATGACAATACCATCTACCGGCACAGATTCACCGGCCTTGACAATCAGGGTTTCGCCCAACTGCACTTCTTCCACCGGCACCTGAAGCTCTTTTCCGTCCCGCTCCACGATAGCCGTTTTGGGAGCCAGATTCATCAGCTTTGTGATTGCGTCCGAAGTCTTACCCTTTGCGCGGGCCTCCAGGGTTTTGCCCAAGGTGATAAGGGTCAGGATCATGCCTGCGGATTCAAAATACAAATCCATCATAAAGCTGTGAACCGTAGCCATATCCCCATGACCGAATCCGATGCCGATTTTGTAAACGGCGTAAATGCCATAAACGATTGCGGCGCTGGAGCCTATCGCAATCAGCGAATCCATGTTAGGCGAGCCGTGGAACAGGGTCTTGAATCCCATCCGGTAATATTTGAAGTTGATAAACACCACCGGGATCAGCAGCAGGAATTGGGTAAATGCAAAGCTGATTGCATTTTCCATCCCCAGCAAGGAGCTGGGGAGCGGCCACCCCATCATGTGACCCATAGAAATATAAAACAGCGGGATCGTAAAAAGGGCAGAAAGCAGCAGCCGCTGTTTCATCTGCTTGTATTCTGCCTGTGCCGTACTGACCTCCGGTTTTGCTGCCGGTGTGGTCGTCCGGCTCTTGTTTTGTGCGGAGGCTTTGGGAATCGCGCCATAACCGGCCTTTTCAACGGCCTGGACGATTCCCGTCGTATCCAAAACGGATTCATCATAAGAAGCAACCATGCTGTTTTTTAACAGGTTGACGGATACTTCTTTGATGCCAGGTAGCTTTGCCACGCTCTTTTCCACTCTGGTGGAGCAGGCCGAGCAAGTCATACCCGTAATGTCAAATTGCTCCTTTTGCAAAATTATCCCTTCTTTCTTATGAAGATTTGTGCGAGTACCCCTCCCCCGTAGGGAACTAAATACCGTTATGAAAAGGGGCGTTTGGCACCTTGGGGGAAAGATGCTAAAGCCCCGAACATAAAGTTTACGCACAAGGTCTTTGACCGTTTTTCATTATACTTATCCTGCTTCTCCTTTGTCCGCTCCAAAGTGGAGCTTTTTTTATCCAAAGAGAAATGAGGTTTTTGCTGGAAATCCAATCAGCAGGTTTTCCAATCCAAAGGGCAGAATCGCTCCCAAATCCATTGACTTTGAGGGGCTTCGTGAATATACTGGCAGCATGAACGATTAAACAACCTTTTAATTGTTCATCCATATCAAACCAACCAAATACCAAAATGAAAGGGGGCTTTCTCCATGAAAAAGACCATTAAACTGCTTGACCTGGACTGCGGCCATTGTGCTGACAAAATCCAGAACGCCGTGAAGAAGATCGACGGTGTGACCAGCGTATCCGTCAACTTCCTGGGTCAGAAGATGATTCTGGAAGCGCCGGACGATCAGTTTGACGCTGTTCTGGCCGAAGCAAAGGCGCTGATTAAGCAGATCGAGCCGGATGTGACTATTAAGGCATAATGAAAAGCTGGACACCGGCTGCCACACGGTAGCCGGTGTTTTTCATCAATAGACAGAAAAAGCGTGACACGCTTTATGCTGCAACGAAAGGAGAATACACTATGACACGAAAACAAAGGCACTTGCTCACACGCATTATCGTGGCGGCGGTGCTGTTTCTTGCAGGCAGCTTGCTCCACCTCCCTGAATTGGCGGAGATGGCGGTCTTTCTCGTCTGCTATGTGGTTGTCGGTTGGGATATTGTCTGGAAGGCAATCACGAACATCCTGCATGGACAGGTGTTTGACGAAAATTTCCTGATGACGATTGCCACCATCGGCGCACTCATTTTGGGCGAACATTCCGAGGGCGTTGCCGTTATGCTGTTTTATCAGGTGGGTGAATGGTTCCAGTCCTATGCGGTGTCCAAGTCCAGAAAATCTATCGCAAGCCTGATGGACATTCGCCCGGACTATGCCAACATCGAAAGGGACGGAAAGCTGGTTCAGGTTGATCCGGATGAGGTTCAGATCGGAGAAACCATTGTTGTGAAACCGGGAGAGCGCATCCCGCTGGACGGTACGATTCTCAAAGGCTTTTCCACCTTGGACACTTCGGCCCTGACCGGAGAATCCATGCCCCGCGAGGTGGAGCCGGGAATGGAGGTCATCAGCGGTTGTATCAACCAGACCGGTATCCTGAACATCCAGACCACAAAGGAATTTGGGGAATCCACCGTAGCCAAAATCCTTGACCTTGTAGAAAACGCAAGCGATAAGAAGGGCCGTATTGAGAATTTCATCACGCGCTTTGCCAGGTATTATACCCCGGTAGTGGTATTCGCTGCTCTGGCGCTGGCGATCCTGCCGCCGCTGATTACCCAGCAGCCATTCAGCACTTGGATTTACCGGGCCTTGACCTTCCTGGTGATTTCCTGCCCCTGTGCGCTGGTCATTTCCATTCCGCTTAGTTTCTTCGGAGGCATCGGCGGCGCATCCAAGATCGGTGTTCTGGTAAAGGGCAGCAACTATCTGGAGGCCCTGGCAAATACCGAGGTCGTGGTCTTTGATAAGACCGGCACACTGACAAAAGGCTCCTTTGCGGTCAGCGAGATCCACCCTGTCGGCATGGAGGAAGCGCAGCTTTTGGAGCTGGCCGCATACGCTGAGGACTACTCCAACCACCCGATTTCTCTTTCGATCAAGAACGCCTATGGAGAGAAAATCGACAACAGCCGGGTTTCCGATGTTCAGGAAATTGCCGGTCACGGCGTACAGGCCGTGATTGATGGGAAAACGATTCTGGCAGGAAACACCAAGCTGATGGAGAAGGAGCATATTAAGTACACGCCGTCCTCCGCTGTCGGCACCGTGGTCTATCTGGCCTGTGACGGGAAATACGCAGGATGTATCGTCATTGAGGACGAGATCAAGGCCGATGCTCCAGCCGCAATCAAGCTGCTGAAATCTGCCGGTATCCGCAAAACGGTCATGCTGACCGGCGACGCAGACGCCGTTGGAAAGAAAGTCGCTGGACAGCTTCATCTGGATCAGGTTTATACCGAACTACTCCCGGCTGATAAGGTTGACCGTGTGGAAAGCCTGCTGAAGCAGAAAAGCGAAAAAGGTATGCTGGCCTTTGTTGGGGACGGTATCAATGACGCTCCCGTACTGGCGCGGGCCGATGTCGGTATTGCTATGGGCGGATTGGGTTCCGATGCTGCCATTGAAGCTGCTGACGTTGTTCTTATGACGGATGAACCGTCCAAAATTGCCGCTGTTATGAAGATCGCCCGTAAGACGATTCGCATCGCAAATCAGAACATTGTGTTTGCTCTGGGCGTTAAATTCCTGGTTCTGATTTTAGGTGCGCTGGGCTATGCGAATATGTGGGCGGCGGTGTTCGCGGATGTAGGCGTTTCCATTATTGCGATTCTCAATGCCATCCGCGCCATGCGGGTCAAGCTGCCGGATATGCCTGCGGGCAGCACAAATCAGGGTTAAGCGCAATAGAAATGCGCCGCAACTTTCACACGCTGCGGCGCATTTCCTTATTGTTCAGTCGGGCATGATATTTCAAACAACGCATCTATGGCATGATGCAGGAGCTTTGCCTGCGGCGTGTCCGACAGCGAATAATAAACTTCTTTTCCGTCCCTGCGGCTTGAAATGATCCCGCTCTTTTTTAATATCCGCAGATGATGTGACACAGCAGGGGCGCTCATATCCACAGCCGCCGCGAGATTACATACACATTCTTCACAATGGCACAGCAGCCATAGAATCCGCAGCCGGGTCGGATCGCCAAGCTGCTGAAATAAAAATGATATATCCTTAAACCCTTCCGCAGAGGGCATCTTATTTAAGACTTTTTCAATATTCTGTCCGTGGTTGTGGGGCAGATTGTAATGCGGCATAAAAATCAGCTCCTTCCTGTGACTATGATACTGACATAATTCTTGTCTGTCAAACAGCTTCATTATAGATTGGAGAAAAATACATGAACGAAACAGAGAAAACAACTTTTTCCGTTCCAAGCCCCGGCGAATTGGAACAGTTAACCGAGCTTCACAAAGCGATGGGCGATTACACACTGATGCGGATACTTTGGTATCTGATGCAGAAAGATTCCTGCGTCAGCGAACTGGCACAAAAGATGGAGGTCACAGAATCGGCCATATCCCACCAGCTTCGTGCGCTTCGGATTGTCCGGTTAGTGCAATCACGCAAGGCCGGGAAAAACGTGATCTATTCCTTGCAGGATGAACATATCCGGTGGATTCTGGAAGAAACCTACGCCCATATTTCAGAAAGATAAAAAACACAGCCCCTGTACGTTCGCAGGGGCTGTGCCGGGTATTCCATTACAGAGTTTCGTAGGAAACCAACTGTCTCATCGGGATGCGCTTTTTATCAAAGCGGTTGGTGTCAGCGGGCTTCTCATTGGAGTAGCCGACAACCAGGATGTTGACCGGCTCCAGGTTGGCCGGGAGGTCAAATTCCTGCCGCAGAACATCGGGATCGAAGTAGCATACCCACACCGTTCCAAGACCCAGCTCCGTGGCCTGGAGCATCATGTGGTCGGTCAGGATAGAGGCGTCAATGTCGCCGGTCTGCTTCTGGTCAAAAGGCCGCACCCATGCCTTATTGTGGTCGGCGCAGACGATAATGGCCAGGGGCGCTTCGTAGATGCTGGCCGCTTTGCCAATCTTCGCAAGACCTTCCTCGCTCTGAACAGCAATCAGGTGAACCGGCTGGAGGTTGGCAGCGGTGGGGGCTACATGAGCAGCCTCCAGAATCTTCTCCAGCTTCTCAGGCTCCACCTTCGTTTTCTTATAATTGCGTACCGACATACGCTGCTTTGCAATCGTAATAAAATCCATAGTACAAGATCCTTTCTGTTTTTTTATTATGAACCTATCAAATCAACCATTGACCTAATTGTAGCACCAGAAAACAAAACCGCAAGAATGCACTTTTTCGGAAGATACTTCCCAAAAAGATAGCACCATGCGGGAAAGGAGAACCATTCTATGAAATGTCAAACCAATCAGTTTAACTGCCCCGTGGAGGCAACCCTTTCTTTGATCGGCGGCAAGTATAAGCCGTTGATTCTCTGGCATCTGATCGACCATCCATTACACTATATGGAGTTGCAGCGGTTGATTCCAAACGCCACACCAAAGATGCTTTCGCAGCAGCTTCACGATTTGGAAAACAACGGAATGATTCATCGTGAAGTGATTCCAGAAAAGCCGCCCAAGACGGTATATTCCCTTACTTCATTTGGACAGAGCATCGTACCCATTCTGGACGCGATGTGCCAGTGGGGAAACAGCTATCTGGGTGGCCTGGATGTGCAGACGCCATGCTGTCAAAGCCGCAAATAAAATGCTGGCATAGCTGACGAAAAGCGGCTATGCCCAGCTTATATTTTCTGCTCTAAATTTGTGACTGCCGGACGTAATTGCACAGCGCGGCAAAGTCAACATGGGGATTCTTACTTAAAATCTGTTGCAGGCTTTCCCCGGCCTTTTGATACAGCTTCGGCTTTTTCAGATCATCCAAGCGGAAGAAGATATTGAGCCGCCTGCCGACAGTAAACAAAAGCCTTTCATCCGGTGGCAGGGTCAGAAAGCGGTCAATCGTAGAGAGCATTTCCTGTTTCTCTGTTCGCAGATTTCCCCTGACCTCCAGAAGCAGATTGACGATGTGTTCATTCACATAGTAACTGTCCATCTCATGTAGCTGCTGCAAGAATAACTTTTGCTCTATAACGATTTCTTCCTCCGATTGCAGAGTAAACGAGCCATCCCTGACAAACTCGCCCAGCTTGGACTCTGGCTTAATACCCGTGGCGTGGACACGGATAAAATCAGGCTGGATGATGTTCAACGCCTTTGCTGTTTGAGCAGCATTTTCTTCAGACAGCTCCTTGCCGCCGATCCCCAGCAATATGAACTCCGACAAGATCATATCCGCATCTTTTGCCATGCAGCCGCTTCGTACAACGGTATCCGCATCAAAACCTTTGTTGATAAGTTTCAGTATCCGATCCGAGCCGGTTTCCATTCCGCTGTAAAGATGGTTCAGGCCCGCTTGCCGGAGCGCCTTTAGCTCTGCCGGATTTTTCCGAGTGATACTATCAGCGCGGGCATAAGAAGTGATGTACTGCATATCGGGAAAGTTTTGATTGATCGCATCCAAAATGCGGAGTACAGGACGAGAGCCACTTTGTTCAGAGCCGATACCAGGGCTTAAATCAGCCGAATATATGTCACCTCGATGGAATTTTTCAAACATCACTCTCGCCTCCTTAATATCTTAATATAGAGATGAGCAAAACACATTAATTCAAAAGTAGGACGTGGCAGTTAGTTTCCATAAAGTTTGAGGTTACGATTTTATGGCATAGCAAAGCTAACGTAAGTCCAAAACTTACGAAATCATAAGACTATGAGAAATTTTTAATCAAGCAATTCGTTTTATTGTTTTTAGTTTGCGATAAGACTGACCGGAATGGCTAGTGATTGCGGCAACGGCAACTGCCAGTAAACTGATATGGGCAAGTGTGTTTAAGTTTGTAACAGACGCTTTATTTCTCACCCACATCCGCTCCTGACCAGTATTTTTAAAACGCGAATTATAGCGTTCACATTCTGTGCGGAGTGAATAATTACTTTCAAAATATTTGCTGTCCCTATCAATGGAAAGTCTTAAATCATCAGGAATGGTGAGATATTTCGTACAGCCACGATGCTTTTTACCATTATAGAAATTTTTGTGGTGGCATGGGCAAACGGTATCTTTACTTGATTTTAGAGGACAACAAAACTTTTGACGGGTACGACCACAATCGGAAAACTTACCATCCTTCCACATGGCAAGCCCTGCTTCGCAAATGGGATTCCCTTGAGGAAGAAGTTTCGGATTTTTGGAATTACGTTTGTTTAATGGAATGATACATTCTCCATTGTAAAGATCCTTAACCTGATTGTAGATATTTTTGACATCGTAACCTTTGTCGGCAAGGAATGTGCAGTCCGTTATTGGTTGAAAGGAATGGGTAGCAGCAAGGATATCTAAAGCGACGGTAGCATCATGAACTTCCGCGGTTGTGGTCATTTCATAAATAGGAAGACCTGAAATACAGTCTACAAGGACATGATTTTTATAGCCCCAATAGAATTCATATTTTTTCTCGTTCGTTTGATTGGATGCAGTGTGGACGCCGAGTTTACAATCCGAATCCGCCCTTGGTTGATTTCTGGGTTTAAACTTATTTGAGAGAAAAGATTTCGGATTATTCTGTGAAGTATTTGCAGAGACAGGGGTTGAATCTAAGCCAATAAAAGAAGTGTCTACAATACCTTCTTTAGAAAGGAATAACACCTGAGTTTTCATGATTTCAGAGAGAACTTTGTTATCGAAATTTTTCAGGAAGCGATCAAAAGTCCAATAAGAAGGAAGTGGACGAGAAATATCAAAGCCACAAAAATACGCAATCAGAAGATTATTGTGAAGATAATCGACAAGATCGGAAATCATGGAGAAGCCTTCGCATTTCATGACAATAAAGGAACAAATCATAGCGTGATTTGAAAAGCCTTTCCTTCCTGTCTTGGGGAATTCCGGAACAAAGGATAAATCAAGATTCAAAAAAAGAGAATCATAAAACTTTGCAACTGGTTGTGAAGTGAAAAGACGAATGTCTTTCAAAATTTCTTGACGATAGATAACAATCAGCTCCTTTCGGTGAATTGATTTTGACAACTTAATTATATCATTTGGAGCTGATTGTTGCTATAAATTTGAAGTGATTAATGAGGTTGCCATGCCTCGCAAACCCGCATAAATACTGAATGTGTGGAGTTTTGCTCATGGCTAAGAGAAAGAACCGAAAGGAGGTGCGCTATGCTGAGTGATTTTTCATGGGACATGACCGGATACATACCAAAACACGCTGTCAATCCGCACGGTGACGGCATCATTCCTTATGCGGCAGAGCGCATCTTCCAACTGGAACCGGAGCCTCCAGCGGTGGGCAATCTGAACGAATATATCCTGTCTGCCTTGCAGGAAAAGAATTTGATATATTTCTCATTCTTCCTACACCACTACGAGCCGCAACTTAACAAGCGCATCAAAGACTTTCTCGGTGTGGATGGCGGCGATCTGTATGACACAGACCGATTTATAGATATAAAGCTCTCCTGCCGGGAGCAAATGCTCCAAAAGCTGATGGACTATGACCTTGCCAAGGGTGCAGAGTATGCTACATACATTTTCCCGTTCATCCGGGATGCTATGCTCCGTTTTCGCATGGGCGAAGAAAAATGGTCGGTGTCCTCTCTGACCAATTACAAAATGGTGCGGTCAATGGCTTGGCTGTACCACAATACCAAGGATGCGGTCAACGAATTTTCCAAGAAATACAACTGCGATCTTGCCCTTGCGGAAGAATATCTGAAAGTTGTCCGTGGAATCCGCAATCAGCAGCCATTCTATGTGACAGACGAGAACGGCGAGGAAACAGGCGAGGATGTAGCCCTTGACGATAGCTGGAACTATACCGATATCCTCTGGAACGGCATACAGGCAGAAAAGGTGCAGCGGGCATTTGAGAAACTGAATTACCGGGAGCAAACCTTGCTTGAAAAGCGGCTGGCGATCTGTATGACCTGTGGGCGTGTCGGCTCATGGAAGAACCGCCCCACCTTTGAAGAACTGGCGGTTATGTTTGAGGGCAGTACAGCCAGCGGTGCAGAACGAGCCTACCGAAAAGCAGTGGACAAGTTGACGGAATTGTTGGTTGCCGAGGGCGCAATCCATGCAGTCCGGCTAAAACAGAAATCCAAGATCAAGCGAAAAAAGAAAATCGCCGCCGCAATCTACGAATACCAAGCAGACTGCGACGGCGAATGGGGTAAGATTTCATTTGATTTTGAAAGCAGCACAGCAGAGATCATCCATCTTGCCGATTGGGATACGATAAAAACCAACCGCTTTGCGAACAAGGCCGTAGCCTATCTTCTGAACTGTGAAAATGAGAAACTACCAAAGGAAACAATGGTGGCATTTGAACCATAAAAAGAAAAACCGCTACAACATCCATCCCACTTTGGAATGAGAATTGCAGCGGTTTATTTGCTGGGAACTAATTATTCGATATTTGTGATTTCCCAATCATCATTTACCAGATGGGTAAATCCTTTGTTTTCTTCTTCATCTGGAATTGATGCTGTCCAGATGATTTCTCCGTTTTCACCCAGGGCAGTTATTGTTAATCCTCGCAGATCAGTGTAGCCATCGAGATTTTCGAGCCAGATGCGTTCGCCTTTCTTGAGCAGAGAACCATCTGCATTTTCAAAGCCGCCACTGGAATTTGGCATTGAAAGCTTGATGCTCTTAACGCCTTCAGAGCCAATGGTCAGATAAAACTTAGAAATTTCATCCTCTATGGACGGGAACTGGATTTTCTGTCGTGCTTCTTCGGTAGCGAAGATCCACCACTTGCCATTCATAAAGAGTTCAATGGTTCCCTCAGTTGCCCCGTATTGATAACCATATCCTGTACCAAAATTGGATTGATTGTCAACGCTGGGCTGTTTATTTCCATCAACCTGGGATGTGATTTCTCCATCCATAACACCACATCTTGCTTCTATTTTGCTTTCATGGCCAGTATCAAGATACAGTGTCCCGTTCACCATAACCATAGGGATTAAGTCCCATGTTTCGGTTTGCTTTATAACCTTGATTCCATAAACATCCGCAATTCGTGCAGGATAAGTTTCAAGGATTTCACCGGAGTATTCAATTTCAATCACATCTCCGATTTCAGGTTCTGGTGATGGATGAGCATTGCTAATAGGTACCACAATTCGGTCTGCACTATTCAATTCCCAACTACCTTCAACGGGCTTCACAAGATAATGGCCATCATGAATTTCCAGAATTTCAGCCCGGAACACCTGATGGGCTTCGTTGGAAAAACCTTCAATCTGAATACTATTATTCTTGAAAACCAGTCGGCCTGTTTCTACCAGTTCATCGGTATTATACTTTGTTTTATCTACATAGAGGTATCCATCAGCTTCATTAAATCTGAGGGTAAAATCGAAATATCCTCGATCAGATAGCTCATAGCTTGCTCCGTTTGCATAGTCATATATGATTATGCGACTATCAATGATGCCGGAACCAAAGGTGTATGTGGAGCAGAGGTCAGGGATTCTGTCGCCTGTTAGATCACAGAAATAGGTGTTCCATATAGGCATGCCATGGAATAGAGGTACAATTCCTTCTTCAGTTACAGCCTCCATTTTTTCAGGATACCAACGGAACGTTACACCCGGAAACTCCGGAAGATTGATTTCAAGTCGTCCGTCCCATACCATTTCATCGGGGGTCTCAAGATAATCAAACCATTCGGTTACCGTCCCGTCCGTGCCATTATTCTTTGTTACAGGATTTGTTAAGAAGCAAACCGCAACAAACACGCAAACAATGACTGCCAGAACGACACCCCAGAAAGCAGGCTTCTTGTAATTCATCACAGACTTCACACGATCTTTAACACCAACTTCACCAAAGGCAAGAGGACAAGCGGCGATCATCCGGCGGTTTACGCTGCAAGCAACAAGTGCTTGGGTATAGTCGGCTCTTTGTTCGTTGCCAAGTTCCTTGATGACCCTTTCATCACAAGCAAGTTCGATATCACGGCATAGCAGAACATAAGCCAGCCACACCAAAGGATTGAACCAATGGATAGTCAGCAGGAGAAAACCAAAAGGCTTCCACCAATGGTCTTTACGATGAATGTGTGCCTGCTCATGGGCAACAACGTGTTCCAGATCCTGACCGTTCATGTTGAACGGGAGATAGATTCTTGGCTTTATGATGCCAAGCACAAACGGAGATTTTACATTCTCGCTCTGGAAAATGTTGTCCTTGTAGCGAACGGCAGTATCAACTTTGCGACGCAAACGCCAATAGCTGATAACGGTATAGGCGACTAAAAGCAGAATACCAATAGTCCAGACAATGGTAAGAATGGTCATAATATTATTACCATTGTTTGCAGGAACAGTAACACCTTCAAAATACCGATCTCCAAGATAGTCATTTATCCGGTTATCAACGGGAGTAATGCCGGTCTGAACATCGAAGCTCGGCCCGGAAATTACTTTTTCAGGAAATGTTTCAGCACTCGGAATCAGGCTCAATGCGCTCTCAAAAGAGAATGGGCAAATCAATCTGATGGCTACGATGCCCCAAAGCAGAATATTGACCCATTTGGGAGCTTTCTTCAGAACGAATCTAAGAATCAGCACAACCAAGACAAGCCAGCTTGCCGATATGCTCATGTTGACGATTTTCAAAAAGAGTTCGTTCATTGTGAACCTCCTTTCCTGATGCGGTCGATCATGTGCTGTATCTCATCAAGCTCATCTTCGGACATAGCCTGATGCTTTGTAAAAGCAGCGATAAAGGCAGGCAGAGAACCCTCGAATTTTTTCTCAACCAGTTCATCGATCTCACACGCCTGGGCTTCATCTTTGGAAACGAGAGAAGTAACAGTGCCATTGTCGTTCTTCAGCACACCACGCTCTCCAAGACGCTTGATAACGGTATAAGTCGTAGTCCTTTTCCATCCGAGTTGATCCTGGCACAGCTTTACAAGCTCGACAGCAGTAACCGGCTCATGCTCCCACATAATCAAGCAAAACCTATACTCACTTTCGTGAATCTTCGGAAAATCCATATTCATGCCCTCCATGTCTACACTGTTAGACTCCATAGATAGTCTACCACATTAGACAATCAAAATCAATAGAGTTCACAGAAAAGATACAAAAAATGCCCGCAGAATTTCTCCCACGGGCAAGGTGTTGGTTAGCTATCAAGCGGTTTGTATTCAGTTACAGTTTTCAAATAGGTTTCTGGATCACCGTTCAATATCAAGTCTGCATATCCAATCGGATCATTGTAGATCAGATAGTCCAGTTCTGACCGCTGATACATATTGTCGGCAATCTCGTTTTCCACGGCGATGGTGTTAATCGCAATCATGCTACCATTTGCAAATTTCAGTTCCACACAGGCATTATCCATGTTGAACTCACAAGAAATCAATCTATCCATAAGAAACCTCCATTTTGCTGGATGTTAGATCATCCCAAAATATTTGAATGCTTCTCGGATTGCTTTTTCCTTCTCCGGTGGGCATTGTGGCTGTCTGGAATCCTCGGACTTCGGCAGATTGTAGTTCTTGCCGACTTCCAGTCCGCATTTTCTCTTTATCTGAGAAATATAAAGGTTGGAAACCTTTAACCCGGTATGCTCCAAAACATACTCCTTGATCTGCGGATAGGTTGCTCCATCTTGGAACTCCGACATATCCATATCTTCCAAAGAGAACTCAACCCGAATCTTTTTCGAGTCGACTTCGCCCTTGGAAAGCAAGACAACCGTCTCCACATGTGTTGTCACTAACATAGGAGCACACATCCTTTACCTCGTCTACGATATGGGAACACATTTCTTTCACTGTTTCTACTGCTTTTGATTTCTTCCCAAATCGTTCTTTTGCGTTTCCAATTTCATTTTTGAATCCTGTTTTATATATGAAAATAATTTTATAGGGATCTTTCTCTCCATTTTCATCGTAACCACCGACAATAACTTTTTCGATGATACTTTCAAATATTCCTCTGTCAAATTCTTCTAAAATCTGATTTTTTGACAATGCTTTTCTAAAATCTGCCAGCCTTCTTTGCAAGCTGCCTTCATTGTCATATTGTTGTTCCAACATACTTAACTGTGTTTTTGCTTCAGACAATTTCTTTTCATACCCCACATCTGTTTCCTCATAAATGTCTTTAGCCACAACACCCTCTAAATAGTTTTCCAGCAACTTTTTTCTCTTATATTGAATATTATAAACACTTCTATTGAGTTTTTCAATTTTATCTTCTATCGAGTCCTCTGATAAAGTTTTCTCGACTCTCTTAATAAATTCTTCCAACACATCTTTATGATCTGTACATAACATACGGTAAGATTCAATAAAAGCATCTTCTATAACCTGCTCTGGAATTCCTTTACTATCTGGACAAAACCTTTTACCATGTTTTGTTGATTCTACACATTGCCAAATAGTTTTTGTATATTTCGAACTGCTATGCCACCTTCTCCTTGATAAATTCGCACCGCAAAATCCACATTCAAGCATACAACTAAAAGCATATTGTCTACTGAATTTTTCTCGTTTTCCAGGTGCTACTCCCTTTTTGCGTCCTCCATTACGGCGTTCCCGTATCTCCTGAGCTCTTGCAAATTTTTCTTCTGATATAATCGGTTCATGATGATTTTTGATATAAAACCGATCTTCTTCTCCAAGATTTTCCAGCCTTCTTTTTGATATCGGATCTACGGTAAAGGTTTTTCCTAATAAAATATCACCTTTGTATTTTTCATTATTAATAATTCCCATTACACTGGAAGAAGTCCACGGATTCCCTTTAATAGTTGGAATCCCCTGTTCATTCAGTTCCCTTGCAATCATCGTACTTCCAGCACCTGCAACATATCTGTCAAATATGTATCTGACCGTTTCCGCACCTTCTTCGTTAATAGACAGCGACTTTGTTACTACATCGTAATCATATCCAAGGCATCCCTGAAAACCAACAAGTTCTCCACGTTTCATCTTCATTTTCAAACCTTTTTTTACATATGCAGATGTATTTTCCACTTCCTGCTGTGCAACAGAACTTAAAATAGTCAGTAAAAATTCTCCATCTTTTAAGGTATTAATTTTTTCGACTTCAAAATATACCGCTATATTTCTCTCTCTTAACATTCTTACATATTTTAATGTATCTAATGTATTTCGTGCAAATCTAGGAATACTTTTGGCAATCACTAAATCAATATTACCAGAAAGGCATTCCTGAATCAGTAATTGGAATTCTTCTCTTTTATCTGTTTTCGTGCCTGTAATTGCTTTATCAGCAAAAACTCCTGCAAAAACCCATTGCTTATTACTCTTTATCAAGTCCGTGTAATATCTGACCATTGAATTATAACTTTTAATCTGATCTTCATCATCAGTACTAACACGACAATATGCGGCAACTCTTAATCTATCAATCTTTCTTCCCGTAGAAGTATCCTCACCAGCACCCTTCGCCTTAATGATTTCAACTTCCATTTCACCGCCCCTTTCTTTTTGTGTTCCTACCATAGTGTTGATATAATCTTACAACGCAACACTCCGATAGTCAAGCGGTAATATTAGAAATAACACTATAATCTTTTTTTAACTTTTTCTCTACCAGCTGATACTCTGCTTCACTTATAAGTTTTAACGAGCGTAATTGTTTCAACATTGACAGCTGCATACTGTATCTCAACAATTTTTCACTATTCATTTTCCCTCTCTATTCTTTCTCATCTACTTTTATTCAAAAATCCTGCAGTAGCTGTCGGGTAACAGCCTCATTGGTATTTCACCATCTTCTCAGACCGGGCAGCTTTCCCGGAAGTATCATTAACAAAAACAGTATCTTCGCTACAAAAATCCCACTTTCTGATCACAGTCAAATATTTATCGCTCATGCCTTTGCTTCCATATCATTTTGATACCATTTCCACTTTGCGTCACGATGTCGCAAAGCAATAATGCAGACAGTCCTGGCGTATCTACTGTATAGCTCCTCTGTTTCATTCGTCCTGCAGGATAAATATGAAATTTTCAAGGTACAATGATTGCTCTTTTTATATCAATTTACGAAAGGGAGTCGTTCAGATAAAAATTATGCAATCTTAAATTTCAGTATTTTAGTAATCAATTTTGTTTCAAGTCTGCGTCTCAATGTTTCATCCACACAATAATGTAAATTTCCGTATTCATCATATAATTTTCTGGTTGATAACACTGCAATATAACCTTCATAATGTTTCAAAATCCTGTTAATTGCTTCCACATCTCCGGACGCTGCCGACACAATAATATGATACGGTAGTAACTTTGTATTATTTCTTTTTTCCAGTCCTGATCTCCTCCATAATCTTTTTTAAAGCTATAAGGGAACTTGTACGATGATGATGAATGGTACTTCTTACAAGATTCATATATTTTGCAATTTCTGTATCTGTCATATCCAGAAAAAAAGATAATAAAATTACATTTCGCTTCTTTTCCGGCAAAGACTTTAATGCTTCACCAATCAACTCATCTTTTACTTCTATGTCATAATCAAAGACATGGAACATTTCTGATTCAACTATGTAATCATCCATGATTTCCAGTTGTCGTAGTTCCTTCTGCGTTAATTCCGAAAAAGAAATTTCATATTTTAAACGATAATTTCTTTCTCTCTCATAATCTATCATTTCATTCTTCAACAGGGTTTTGCAGAAACTGTCAAACTGTTTCCTTATTCTTGGCTGCTGTTCGGAAGAAGATTTCTTCATAAGAGATCACCTCCTTCCGTAACCACCTGAAGCAGAGTGAAATATCTCCCTTTCACTCCATAGCACGAATGGATATATATCCAGCGTCGAACACCCGACACTGTTTTTAAAAAATATTTTTTTATATAAAAAACGCCCTTACAGGCCGATACCCATAGGACGTTATTTATATCTGATATTAAATTTTCCCCACATGTTTCGAGTGGGTATAATGCACTCTCAACTGCATAACTATTTACATTGCTTAAAATGCAACTTATTTATCTGCCTTTCCACGCATTACGCAGGATTGGCTTTGATTAGCACAAAAAAATCCTTTCAACAGTTCAGAATACATAGCTCTCCCAAACATGTTCAAAGGATAAAAACACGAAAAAAAGCCTTTGAACATTGCGTTTTTTTTATATGCAATATCCAAAGTTTCTTACTTTTTCTAAAAGTGCATGATACCCCTCTAATATAGTGATTTATTAGTGCATTTTCTTTCTCTAAAGTGAAATATACACTATATATGGAGGTGTATGATATGGCTAAATCTAAGAAAATTGATAAAGACATGGGTTTTCGCCTGAAGAAAGCCAGATTAGACCAAAAGCTGACTTATGATGAGCTATCCGAAAAATCCGGTGTTTCATCAAGATATATTAAAGAGATTGAAAATCATGGCAATGTTCCAAGTCTTGAAAAACTCGGACAGCTCATTCGTGCTTTACACATCTCTGCCGATCCATTTTTTTATCCAGCGGCTCTGAACGATAATCTGGATTACCAAAGGCTGTTGATCTATCTTTCAGAATGTACTCCCGATCAGATAACCACCATCCTTGCACTTGTGGAAGCCTATCTTCGTACATATAAAACCCATGAAACAGAATAGCAGAAAGATTTCTATTTTTTCTGGATTATTTCTGAATAATTCTGGATAAAACAGGGTGGTCAGCTTGTCTGTAAGCCTTCCACCCCGTTTGAACTATTTTTCAGTATGCATAAGCAGTTCTTTTACTTTATTTCTTTTTTTCAAAATTCCCAATCCTTCAAATATCTGTATCGTATCTATCATTCCCTGATAATATGCTCTTTGTTCTTCTTGAAAATGGGCATGATCCACAATATCCATATATTTTTCCAAAAGCTCCCTCTGTTCTCCTGAAATCTCTGCCAGCAACTTCTCATATTCCTGATTTGCCTTTTTTAATTCTTTAGCTGCATTTTTCGCTTCTTTCGTACAAACGGAATACTCACGCTCTCCTGCTTCGCTACGAAGCTCCTCCAATACCTCTGCCACCATTTCAAATACTTCGTTCATTTTTGTATCCACCTTTCCGTATAAGTATTGCATTTTGCAGGCAGTATTATCAGTCCTTGCATTATTTTCAACAACTTTATTCTCTTATACTTCATCTTTAGAAGTATATTATCAATAATATTCCGTAAAATCAATCATGTAACACTTCATCTTTAGAAAGTTGGTGTTTGAATGAAGATTTACTGGAATCAGGAAAGTAATTCCAAGAACCTTATCGGACAACGTGTAAAAGCCCTACGAATCGAAAAACATATGTCGCAAAAAGCATTAGCCGAACAACTACAACTGGCCGGATATGAATTCAGTGACCTTACCGTACTTCGTATCGAACAAGGAACACGTTTTGTACCGGATTATGAAGTCGTTGCTCTTGCAGAATTTTTTCATGTATCTTGTGAATATCTCTTGGGTGTTAAAAAGGAAAAATAAGCAGTGATCTGGAATATTTTCACAGACCACTGCTTAAATTTTTGTTAAAACGATACCCAACTCCCCATACTGTTTGTATGTAAATCGGTTTACTTGGGTTATCTTCTATTTTCTCACGTAGATTACGGATATGGCTCATGATGATGTTGTAATCGCCGGAATAGGATTCCTTCCAGACAATATCATAAATCTGCTCCTTGCTGAACACTCTGCCTGGATTCCTTGCTAATAAATGCAATATTTCAAATTCTGTAAACGTAATATTTACTTCTTTCTCACCACGATATACTAACCGTTTTGATGCATCTATTTCCATTCCTGCAAAGGCTAATTTTTCACACGCTATTTCTTCTTTTAACTGTGTTTTATTTTCAAAACTTCCCAATGCAGACATAACTGCATTTAATACTACTTCTTCATCTTCCTCAAGTGAAAGCAACAGTAACTTAGCTATAATCCTCACTCCCCAATCTATTGCTCAAAATATTCTTCAAGACATATTCCTCTTTCATAAATTTCTCGTGCCGCATCTACTCCTACATATCGATAATGCCATGGCTCATAGCTTGTCCCTGTAATCTCCTGTTTCCCTTGTGGGTACCGTAATATGAAACCATAATTATGTGCATTTGCGGCAAGCCACGTATATACCTCATCATTTGAGCTCTTTGATTTATCAGCATTAATATCAACTGCAATGCCTAATTGATGTTCACTTGTTCCGGGCAAAGCTACCCATTCCTTAGCAGTTCTTTCTGCTCTTGACTGTGAATATCCTTCATTTATATAAGCCTTTATCTTATCATCTAATATTTTCTGCTGTTCTTCATAAGTTCGATAACCTTCCCGAACAACCGGATATATTCCATCTTTCCTTGCTGCATCAAACATTTCTTGTAAATACGGATATATCCTACTATCCACCTTTTGACCATTCGATAATTCTGTTAATTCCACTCTATAATCTTCCGGTATTTCATTCCAACGGTTTACTACAATTAAATACCACTCCTCCGAAACCGGAATACTATGTAAATTCCCTAATCTTGAAGGAAATTCGTGAAATAGATTACATAGTATCAAAAACAAGTAAACTATGATAATTCCTCTCAACCATTTCCCTCGCAACTTATTTTTTTATCTCTTTTCTTTGCCATATTGTTATTTATGCCTTCATCCTTCTTGACCAGCTCTTTATAGCGAATGGCATACATAGAATACCAATCAAGACAGGAATTGTAATAAGTAGATATGGTGACCAGATAAGCTTCCCAAAAATACTAAAAGTATTAGTTCTGAAAATATCTGTTGAACTTCCTACCAATGGTATTAAATCCAATGCTTTTTGCATCCCATAAGGAAGATATTCTGCAATCATCATTGGTCCATATACAACAGTCAGACTAAGCAGTAAGGTAAGTACATTATTTTTTACAGCCGCTGATATAAACATAACAATTCCGGCAAAACCTATTGCTCCAAGCAGTACAAAAGCATATTCATAAATTTCTGCCTGCAGCATATTCATAGGTGCAACAGCAATCAGCTTGATATTCTGAATCGGCATATCCCATCCGGCAGTTCCCATAAAAAACAACTGTGATATAACACTTGAAACAGCAAGTAATGCAAATAACTCCACTGTAAACGCTAAACCAGTAAGAATTTTGGCAAGAGCAATTTTCCCCCAACCATTTCGAGTCGTCAATACTAGTGTGCTTGTATTATCATGCCATTCGCCAGCAAATAAAGAGGATAAAACAATACCGAGAAACAAAGCCATCACAACTCCCAGATCCGCAACCATACTACCAAGAATCGTTGACCAGCCTTCTACCCACTCATAATGAAATGGTTTTTCTACCTTTCCGTCTATCTGATGTAAATACTCTTTTTCAGCTCCTACCTGACCATTGACCTCCAAAAACTCATCAAGCACCTGCTGTCTTCTTTCATAGAAGCCTGTTAACTTATCCGGATCAACATAGCTTATCATCGTTTTATAATTACTGGTATCTCGAAGCTCCGGATACAATGTTCCGAGCCAACTATTAACTATCTGCCAGTCTGTCTTTTCCAGTTCTTTCTCCATACCGTCAGCTTCCATTTGCTGATAATCACTTACTATTTGCTGCAAGGTTTCATCCGTCAATTCTCCACCAAATGAAAGTGCATATCCCTGACTATCCTTTATTACTGTATATCCATCAAAATTATTGCCAAAAGCACTTGTATAGTCATCTGAACTGCCAAAACAGAACCATTGAAACGAAAGTATACTTCCAAAAATTACACAATAAACAAAACACAACAACACACATATTTTAACAATTTTCTTTCGCCATAACTTTTTATGCTCTAACCAAAATAGTTCCATTCTATTTCACTCCTTCCTCTGTGGGAAAATAAAATAAATAAAGATCTTCCAATGTAGCTTCACAAGGCACCGCTCGCTCACTAGGCATATTGTCTGAAATAATACGCAATATAATTTCTTTTCCTTCGTGCCGTAAATTAGCAACCGTTGTTTTTGTCTGCCATTGTCTAGCTTCTTGTGGAGAAACAGAAAGCTCCCAAACCTTACCATTTGCCTTGTGAATCAACTCAGGAACCGTACCCTGCAATACAAATTTTCCTTTTTTCATCAATAGCACTTCATCTGCTATTGCTTCTATATCCGATACAATATGTGTGGAAAGAATTACAATTTTATCGCCTGCATACTCTGAGAGCAGATTACGAAAACGGACACGCTCTTTTGGATCAAGTCCTGCAGTCGGCTCATCCAAAATCAAAATTTTCGGATTATTAAGTAACGCCTGTGCAATTCCTACTCTTTGTTTCATACCACCGGAAAAAGTTTTTACTTTTTTGTTTGCCACATGGCTTAAATCAACCACTTCCAACAATTCAGTCACACGTTTTTTTGCAACATTCTTCGGTATTCCTTTCAGTGCTGCAATATACATTAAGAACTCCACCGCAGTATAATTTGGATAATATCCAAAATCCTGTGGTAAATAACCCAACACATTCCGGTAATCTGCCCCCATCGAAGTTACTTCTTTTCCATCCAGCAATACCTCCCCTGAGGTTGACTCCAAAACAGCACATAGCATACGCATCAATGTTGTTTTACCTGCACCGTTAGCCCCCAAAAGACCATATACTCCCGGCTTTAAGGTTGCACTAACACAATCTACCGCTATTTTCCTGCCATACTGTTTTGTTAAACGATCAAGCGACAATTCCATACATTTTTCCTTCCTTTCTCATCTCTGCAATATAATGGATTTCATTTATAAAGAACATAGCAAAAATCAAAAATGTAACAATCCACACCCCCACTGCTGATGTTTCATATAACCATGGCAATATTCTTGCTGACATCCCCCAACAAATGCAGGAACCCAGCATTACAATCGCACATATCTGTAAACTCTGTTTCTTTTGCAAACGGATCAAACGTAGCAACGCAACCATACACACTAAGTACGGAACCAGGCAGTATAGAACCATCTGTCCAATCTCTTTATAAGAATTTTGCAAATAAACTTCCATACACAAAAGAATTGTTATACACACCAAATTAGCAGCCCCAGCCAAAACCAGCTTTGCTAACGTGATTTGGGCACCAGAAGCTCTTGTTACCGCTTCAATCTCGCTCATTCCATAATACTGGCTTTTAAAAATTGCTGGTATGATAGCCAATACAAACAGCGGCATAAAAATTGGTATATTCTTTGGCACGTCTGCAATGCTGGCAATTGTTAAACAAACTATAAATAACGTTACTGCCTGCAAACCAAATATTGGAATACCTTCAAAGCGAAATACATCTGAAAGATAGTGAAAGAAACCTGTCCTCGGTTCTGCCCTAGTCACTTCCTGTTCCCGTACAATTTCAGTGCAAAGCTTAATCGTTTCCTCTAATCTTTTAGGCTGTACTTCCTCTCCTAAAGATTGCTGTAAATATCCCTTCAACTTTTTATCTTTCATTTTCCTGCTCCTTTCTCATAATTTTTAAAGCATTACGAACTCTGCTTTGTGCTGTTCGCATATTGCATCCCATCACTTTTGCAATCTCTCCAAAACTAAGTTGTTCTCCAAAGCGTAGAATGACTGCTTCCCTTTGTTCTGATGATAAAAAATTCAAAAAATAGCTTATCTCTGCCCTATCCTCTAGCCGAACTATATCGTTATACTCATGCACTATATTTTCTTCATCTTCTAATGGATAAAACTCAACCTTCCTACTTTCATCAATACATAAATGATTTGCAATTGTGTATAGATAAGCCTTAAATTTCTTTTTCCCTTTATATCCGGATAAATTCTTAAACAACTTCAAAAATGTTTCCTGAGTCAGGTCTTCTGCTTTTTCCAGATTAGAGCAATGCCACCTACAGTAACGTAAAATAGATGTATAATAGCGTTTTATCAATTCTTCTGCTACATTTTCATTTCCAAGTAGAATCTGTTCCACTAATTCGTCATCACTCAACACGCATCAGACTCCTTTCCATTGAATATCTGTATATATATAATAACGGGTTATGCACTTAAAATGATTAAAAGATTCCTCATTTTTTCTTAAAACGAATTAAACTATTAAACCAATATTTTATCTCAACCCCTTTCAGAAATATCAAATAAATCAAATACTACCTTTTTCTCCGCTTAGAGTAATACTTCCCACACCACACAATCCTGCACCGGAAACTCTGCTTACATTCATACACACACTTCTTGCACTGGTCATTATACTGTATCCTGTTCTTATCATTCAAAAAGAATATCCACCACCTTTTTTCACCTACATTAAAATACCGACACACCCTCCGGGAGTGTCGGTAACACTCATAGCAAGCACTGCCTGTGTCATGACACAGGCGAAATCCCCCACACTTTCCTATCGTCTGTGTGGTCGAATTTCCATAGGGAAGTATCCCTAACCCTCTCTCGATTTTTCCTCGGTTATTCTTCATTTTACCGTCGAAATGCATTGACCTTTCCTGCCGTTTTTGCTACAATTTGCTATGGGTAATTACACCCAAAATTGAATAAAACACGAAACAGACTGTTGTAAAAATCGAACATTTTACAGCAGTTTTTTTGTACCCAAATTTAGAAAGGACGTGGCACAATGGCAAAACGAAACCGCACTAATCCGGTGCAATTTTATCTCAGTGATGATGAGCAATACATTCTCAATACCAAGTTCAAAGCATCTGGCATGAAAAGCATGTCAGCTTTCTTACGCAAGCTGGTCTTATATGGATATGTGTATGATGTCGATTACAGTTATCTGCGAAATTATAATACAGAGCTTGGACGAATCAGTTCCAGTCTGAACCAGATTGCAAAGCGGGTAAACAGTACCGGAAACATCTATCAGGACGATATGAATGAAGTAAAGGAGTTGATGAATAAAGTATGGCATACACAAAAATCCATGCTATCAAAGCAACCGTTGATAAAGCAATAGATTACATCTGCAATCTCGACAAAACAGATGAGCAAATCTATGTTTCATCTTATGTGTGTTCGCCAGAAACAGCAGCGATTGACTTTAAGTACACCCTTGACCATTGCAGAGAGAACAGTCCCAACAAAGCCTATCATCTGATACAGGCTTTTGCTCCGGGAGAAGTCAGTTATGAGGAAGCTCACCGCATTGGAAAAGAACTTGCTGGCAAGGTTTTAGAAGGGAAATATTCGTATGTTCTCACCACACACATTGATAAAGGACATATTCATAATCACATCATATTTTGTGCTGCTGATAACATCGAGCATAACAAATATCACGACTGCAAACAGTCGTATTACCACATTCGGAAACTAAGTGATGAACTATGCAAAGAGCATAACCTTTCCATCATCATTCCGGGTGGTGAACGTGGTAAAAAATATAAAGAATGGCAGTCTGAGCAGAATGGCTCTACTTGGAAAACCCAGCTTAGAAGAGACATCAATTTTTGCATCAAGTCAGCTTCCACATACGAAGATTTCTTACTTTTAATGAGAGCCAAAGGATATGAAATTAAAGGGGAATCTTTTGAAGAAAGTGCTGCCAAATACATCTCTTTCCGTCCTCTGGATAAAGAACGTTTTGTCCGTGGCAGTATGAAATCGCTTGGTAAGGAATACACAAAGGAACGTATCTGGGAACGCATCGAAATAAAGCGAGAGCGAAAATCTGTTATTCCAAAAAAGACTACTCTGCCCGCAGGCTCATTGATACCTCGGATGAAAAATTCCAAAACAGTCCCGGACTCCAGCAATGGGCAACTATCGAGAATTTGAAGCTTGCTGCACAAAGCTATAATGAAGTTGGTTCTCTCTCCAATCTGAAGCATCAGATTACTGTAAAAACCGAAGTCGGAAAATCTGCCAAACAGAGTGCTGTGAAACTGGAACATCGCATGAAAGACCTTGCAGAAATCATCAAATATGCCGAGCAGTATAAAAATAACTGATCCTACCATATTGCCACAAAAAGTCAAAGAAACCAGACGCATATTTCCGTTGACACGGAAGTCAGATTATTCTATATAACAAAGTCAGCACACAAACAACCGATAAAAATTTCATTTTATAATGAAATAGGCAGCTAATCTTCTTAGCTGCCTACCCGCCAATGGAATATTTGGATTCAGGCATTACCCATGCCTTCCTACGGTCATTCTTATTATATTCTCAAACAAATTTACTATTCCTATAAAAACAGTATTTTATCATATAATTCTTTCCAATTTGCTGGTAACACATTCATCTTATATATATCAATTTTTGTTTTTGAAATAAGTTTTTCCAGTTCCCTTGCCAACATATCGGCATCTTTTTGTGGTAATATTTTCTTCAATGCATATAATCGTGAATAAAGATTTGTATTATCCGGAAGCACATCTGCACTATCCCTATTATCTGGAATCACTACAGAGGAAGTCATACCAACCACCATAGAATGATGGGCACAATAATTTCTTAAATTTCTAACAGCATCTAACCATGTGTCCATCTGCTTTGTTACTTCTTTTTTATAGTTATTTTGTGAATACGTGTAATTTAATACCTCTTTTCTCAGATCACCTCGCAGATATGAATAAATCATCACCATTGTTCCCATTTCAAAATAAGAAAATGCTGCCCATACAGGTAATACATTGTTTTGGCGAGTTCCCCCTTTACGGTACTCCCTTAGTTCCGGATGTTTTACAACATCTCGTCTGAGTTTTTCCTCATCATTTGTTAAATTGGCAAAAAATTTCGTATTAAAAAAAGTTATATTTCTATTTCTGGTCTTTTTATCTTTCTCGCTCTTAGTAGGTGTGTAGTATTGTCTATCCAAATAAAAGCCTGCATCTCCGGTCTTTAACGAAACAGCATTCGCAATCGCACTTTTAAAACGAACCTCTGCTTTCTTACAATACTTAAATAATAATAACCTTAATTGCACATCAAAATCATATAGTTCAAAGAAAACTTTTGAATCCGCCTTACTTCCAAACGCATTGACTTGTGTCAAAAGAAATTTTCCATAACGGCTTGCTCTGAAATAACCTGCATAACCAAGAAATTCTCTCATCTTTTTTCTTTGACGAAAAGTGATATATTTTTTCATTAATACAACCTGGGATTCTAAATCCATTGGTAACTCGGTATTCGGCATTTGCAGCACCCTCTTTCATAGTAAAAAAAAAGAATGGATATACCATTCTTAATCCCGCCAATGGAATATTTGGATTCGGGCATTACCCACGCCTTCCTACGGTCTATGATTATATTATCACATGACATTTAAAATATCAACAATTTATTCAAAAAATCCCTTATGTATCCGGACTGTCCTTCTCCTTTTTTCTGTGAATCGGCTTATATATAAATCAATCATTTTTAGAGCAAGTTTCGCAATGTCAGACAAAAACCCCTTCGGGATTTTTTCTGCCTTGCCAACTTGATGGGGATTTCGTTTCCCCATACCCTCGACCACAATCAAAAGATATGTGTATTGGTTCCCATTTGCATGGTCACAACGTGATGATTTTTCATCACTTGCTTTCACAGCTCACTGTGAATTTTCTATTTTCCCGGCAGAACCTTTACGCCAAGAAAGGAGCATTGAATGACACGACCACCAAAAGAAACAGATATGAAGCGAGAACACCGGGTGACTATCCGCCTGACTGATACGGAGTTTTCCATCATAGAAAATGCGGCGGAACAAGCGGAAATGAGCATTTCGGAATATATGAGAACGCAGACTATGCAAGGACAGGTAAATGCCCGATTTGAAATTGTTGCTGATGTTGCTGAAATCAAAAAGTTAATCGGTGAATTTGGTAAAATTGGCAGCAATCTAAATCAGATTGCCCGGTATTTTAACCAGGGTGGAATTATCTCCACTGAAATGAAAAATGAAATCAGAAAGTCCCTTCGGGATATTTATGAAATGAAATATGAAGTGATGAAAATGGCAGGTGATTTTCATGGCAGTAATTAAACATATCGCAAGCAAAAACTCTGACTATGGAGAATCGGAACGGTATCTTATCTTCCAGCACAACGAGTATACGCAAAAACCGATTCTTGATGAAGAAGGGCATATGATACTGAGAGAAGAATATTATCTGGACGGTCTGAACTGTGATCCATTCACTTTTGCATCGGAATGTCAAGAACTGAACAGCTACTACCACAAGAACAAAAACTTCAATGAGATAAAATCCCATCACTATATCATCAGCTTTGACCCGAGAGATAGAGATGAGTGCGGACTGACTGGTGAACGGGCACAGCAACTTGGGCTGAACTTTGCAAAGAAGAACTTCCCCGGTCATCAGGCTTTAGTCTGTACTCATACTGATGGGCATAACGAAAGTGGTAATATCCATGTGCATATCGTAATCAACAGTCTCCGTAAATATGATATACCATGGGAACCCTATATGGAATTTGACTGTGAAGCAAAAGCCGGATACAAGCATCACCTAAGTACTGCCTATCTTGCCCATTTAAAACAGGAAGTTATGGATATGTGTAAAAAAGAAGGACTACATCAGGTTGAGCTGCTCACTCCTGCTGAAAGAAAAATCACCGAAAAAGAATACTGGGCACAACGCCGGGGACAGGAAAAATTAGATAAGCTGAATCAGAAAATGAAAGAAGATGGAATCACACCGAAAGAAACTCGTTACCAGACAGAGAAACAATTTCTCCGTGACGCTATTGATGATGCTGCAAGTATTGCCCGATCACCAGAAGAATTTTCAAAAATTCTTGATGAAAAATATCACATCATCTTCAAGATCAGTCGAAACCGATACAGCTATCTTCACCCTGGCAGAAAAAAATATATCACTGGAAGAACTCTTGGGACCAGATACACAGAGGATTTTCTCTTGAAAACATTTGAGGAAAATACGAAATCCTATAGAGAACCGAAAGAAGAAATTCTGGAACAGCAGGCTCCGAATACTTCCACAGATTTACCAACTGTTTCTTTCTCTGATACTTCTGCTATCCCTGCACCATTCATTTTCATAAAATCAGATCTCCAGCTTGTCATAGATCTGCAAACCTGTATTAAAGCACAGCAAAGCGAAGCCTATGCTCAAAAAGTAAAGCTCACCAATTTGAAGCAGATGGCTCAGACTGTTGCCTACATACAGGAACATGGATATGACTCTCTTGAAGATTTCCATATTGCACTTGACCAGGCATCCGATCAGACCAGTGCCGCCAGAAAATTTTTAAAGGATACAGAACAGCAACTTAAAGATGTGAACGAGCAAATACATTTTACCGGACAATATCTGGCATATAAAAATGTGTATGTCAACTACCGCAAGAGCCGCAATAAGGATAAATTCTACGAAGAACACCGGGCAGAGCTTTCTCTTTATGATACAGCTCTCCGAACACTGAAAGAAAAATCTTTCGGAAATAAGCTGCCTTCCATGAAAGCCCTCTATGCTGAAAAAGACCGACTTATTGAATTGCGAAATATGCAACGGGAAGATTTTTCTAACCGCCGGAATTATGAACGGGAGTTTCGTACCGTGTCTGCCAATATTGATATGATCCTTGGGAAGAGCTACGAACAGGAACAGCAGATTGAGAAAGAACAGAATTTATAAATTTCCTGTTTTCATGCTTTCTAAAAAGAGGTATTATATAAAAAACGCAGGAGGTATATTCAAATGAAAGCACATAAATATTGGTCACTTGGTGCATTGGCAGCCATGATTGGAACCTTTTATACCGGCTATAAAAACATGAAATCAGCTCACAAATATTTTGCTTGCAGCTCTCTTCTCTGTATGATTATGGCTATCTACTCCGGTCATAAAATGATTTCGGGAAAGTCCCGAAAAAAGAAAGACTCTACTTCTGAAGAATCTACTGAATAATCAGAAAAAGGAGTTTTTCCATGTGTAAAGAAATAGAATAGATTCTGTTGGAAAGTACCCATAAAACAGCTGTAAAAATCGGAATGCGTATGCTGTCTTCTGGCAAACTGACTATTGGAAATTGCTTATTTTACTGGCTTGCCCATTCATGAACAATCTCCAATCTGTCCATCTGCTCTTCCAGATGTAAATGTTCCGCAACTACTTGAACAGATTATTGAAGAAAAAGCCTACAAGAACGATTATGATAATTTTACTACCTAGCTTTTAGATGAAAAGCTCTCTTATGATATTGTAATCAATTCCTTGAAAGATATTTCCAAGAGCGGAATCTTTAAATAGCATACACTACAATGCCAATACCCTACAAATAAAATAGGGTATTGGCATTTATAATATCATTTTCATTAAAAATCAAATAAACTTGACCTACTCATCTAAAAGTTTAACCTTATATACCAAGACGTACATTATATGTTTTATTCTTAGATATATTCTTTTGTAAATCTCTCATTATTTCTGGAGACAATGTTTCATGTTCCTGCAATTGTTCTATCCACTGATCATTTTCACTGATAATAGAACAATGTTCCTGCACACCAATTACTATATATTTTTCCGCATCTGCAAATCCCCGATAAGTAGTTCTTTCTTGAATATCAAGATTTTTAAATGATTCAACATGTCCATCTTTAAATCTATAATATCCTGATTCTATTTTATAATATGGCTCAAGAATTTCATTATTAATAATCATGATATGATCATATTCTTCACCATCAATCATATACAGTGCAGGATTTTCAATTTTTAAAATTAGTAAATCGTCGTAATAATTATTTGTCACCAAAGCATATATTTTTTCTATTATAATTTCTCGTCCACACAGTAAATAATTTCCATTTTTCAAATGCTCAATCTTTGTAAATTCATTATTTCCTAAACCTGTATTATACCATAGTTCCTGATTAAATATTGCTTCATCCAACTTTTGAATTAATTCTTCTATAATTTTACTATTTTCAGTTTCATAAGGCAGTCTATAGGCTTCTGGAAGAACGCTTCTAACCACATCGTTAAACGTATACATATCATCATATACATCTATTTTTCTTTTTTTAACCTGATTATATTCATTCTCAATTTCTTCAATACTTTGAAATCTTTCCATAGGTTCATTGGACAGGCATTTATATATTATCGCATCCATTTTACCTACATTATCGTTTTGAAATATTTCTTGAAGATGCCTTCCTCCCGTTCCTCTATTCACACTTCCAAAACAATACCAATATAAAATTTGACCTAATGCATAAATATCCGTTGCTGGTGTAATCTGTCCATTATTTATCTGTTCTGGTGCAGAAAATTCCCAATTAGCTAATCTATCACCTTTTTTCGTCAAATCTTTAATAGGGTATTTGTCATCCTCAAAATGAGCTATTCCAAAATCTGTGACAATATAATTTCCCTCTTGATCCATTAAGATATTTTCCGGTTTCAAATCTCTATGAATAATATTGTTTTCTTCTAAAGATTTTAATGCCAAACACAAATCATTAAATAATTTCATCAAATTATCCCAACTAACCTCTTCCTGAGCTAATCGTGCTTTTTTTAATGATACATCGTATTTTTTCATAACAATAAATGGAATAGCTTCATTTCCCAAATTTAGAGTTTCATAATTCAAGTAACTGACCGTATGTTTTAATCTTTCTCTGACAATATTTACATTAATATACTCAGCCTTAAATCTCTCCAATTTCTTTTTTGAATAATTAATCAAAAATTTTACGGCTACATCATATTTGCCAAGTACACCAGAAAATACAACGCCATTTCCACCTTGCCCTAACCGATTATTCTTAATATCTATTTCAATATCTCCAAATGCACATGGGATACCACTATGCCCCTTAATATAGTCCATCAAAGCTTTTTCATTATTCTCATATGCTTCCAGCGGATATTCAAAGATTTCACCCATAAGAAGATTCAAATTATTTTTCAGTTCATTCTGCTCCTCTGTATTTTGCAACACTGAAATAAAATTCATTACTGCCCAGCATAATTCTTTTTCATCCTGCTCCTTTAATAAATTATCCCAAATATCTTGAATCACAAAATTTCTATAATAAATATCATCTGCAGCTAGATATTCTACGGTTTTATTTGCATATAACTTTTGGATGTCCCATCCCATTTCATTATAAAACTGTTCTATCTTGTTACCGATATAAAACCACTTTTTATTCCATTTTACTTCGTATTGTTCATCAAAGTTATCTTCTGTTACATTGTTCCAATAAGAATCGTTTTGTTTACTTATTTTTTCTTTTTCAATATATGACAAATATGTATTTCGGAATTTTTTCGCATATGGATGACATAAATCTATGTTTTTCATCCCCATTAAAAATGTTTCTCTGTCCATTTATTCTCCCTTCATATCCGATATTGTCCTTAACTACTTTTTCATTTTTTTGCTATATACGCACTTATAGTATTATTATAAGCATCCTTTTCTTTTTTTCAACGAAAAAAATGGCCCTGCCACATGTGTAGCAAGACCACTTTTGTCACATACTATTTCTTCTTCCTCTCCATATCCTCCGCCATCGCTTTCTGCTGTGTCTGTTTCTTCCCTTGTTTTGCAACTTTCTTCTGATTGAGCCGGAGCCTGGCAAGTACGGATTCTCTTGGTTTATCTTTATCTTTTTTCTTACGAACATTGTTCATCAGTCCATCAATCATGTTGTAATTGGCTTCTTCTGCCATCTCCGCACTGCGAAGATATTCTCCGTTGTCCATGACCTTCTGCCAGTTTGCCAGCTCTGGTTTCTTTTTCTGCTGTTCTGGTGACTGCTGTATCTGATTAGACTGCATTTGCGATTGCACCTGCTGTTGTCTTTGCTGTTCCTGTTCTTTTGCTACCTGTTGCTACATAAAATTCTGAATGTTATGTCTGGCTTCTTCATCAAAGCCATTGTAACAGTCATTCATGATTACGGCACCTTCCTCACTGAGAATCACATAGGCAGCTCTTGTTCCATACTCTTCATGTTCCATCAGAAACCATTTCTTCTCATTCATCAAAATATAATCCTGAGCAAGCCATGTTCCTTTCTTTCCTTCGATTTCATATCCTGTTGTATCAATGGAAAGTCTGGTATTAGAGGAACTTTTGCTTGTGAGAAATTCTGGAACGATAATGAATCCATCTCTATTAATATAGTAGGCTGTGGTTTTTCCCTCATCCGTGATTACCAGAACATCGCTACATCCGATGGAATGACCTTTGAAGTTCTTCGGTCGCTGTTTCTGCAGGCGTATTTTTATATCCGCCGGAGTTTCCCCCGGCTGGATTCTTCCAATATACACCTGCTGATAGTTCTCAATGCTGACGCTCTTTCCTTCGCTTCTCAGCTTTTCATAAGAACGGAAACGAACATCACGATACTCTGGTGTTTCTTTTACCTGATATACTGCACACTGACTTGTTCTCATTCCTCGTCCTCCTCTTCCAATTCCGCTTTATAATCTTCCAGATCCATAAGAAAAATCTCATAGCCTTCATCACTCATGCAGAACAGCTTTCTTATAGTATTGCAGACCAGCCCGATCATATCCGCATCCCCTTTCAGAAATGGAATGATATTGTCGATGGCTTCCATCGTATCATTTCTGTTGCCTTTATCAAACATTGCGGTCACTAAACATTCGTCTGTATCAAAGTTCATTGCCAAATCCATCATAATTCTACATCCCCCTTCTTATGTGCTTTGGATTTTTCAGTTGCCATTTCTTTCTGCTCCTGTGCTTTTACTCTTGCCTGGAACTCTTTTAACGACTGCAACACAGATTTTTTCAGTTCTCCTTTTTCGCCCTTTACAGGCTCTTTTTTTTGCGTCTGGTTCGGTTCTACTGATACGGATTCTTTCTTGACTGGTGTTTCTGAAACTTCCTGTTTCACTTTCACGGTCTGTTCTGCTTCCTGCACTTTTCCATGTTTCTCATTCAGATATTTTTCCATATCGTTGATTGCTTTCTGTACCAATGGACTCTCCTTATAATGTGGAATCATATCAATCAGATCCCTGTCTATCCTGTCTCCACTCATGAGTCCATATTCCCCAGAATAATCTTCATCGCCATCTTGCAGATCAAATCCGATTCCTTTGATTCCATGCAACCGTTCTGACGGGATGCTCTCATATATTTTAATGGCTTCTTCTAAAGTAAGGTTGTTATGGTACTCTCCCATGACCGGAAACTCCATGCACTCTGCGACATAAAAACTGATCGTGGCTTCTGGCTGTTCCTGCTCTGCCTGTTTGTCAAAGATAGAAAATCTCTCTGCGTCCTCCAGACGGGAAAGTAAAGAATGGGCAGTTATAACATCGCTGTCTATATCGGATTCTTCAGATACTTCAACCAACCAGTCCTTTAAACACTCTGTTTTCTTATTCAGAATGTCCTCTGTGATTTTCTCCACCTGTTCTTCCCTGTTCTCAACGGTATCTTTATATTCATAAGCGTCATATTCATAGCTGATATTATCTAAATCCACCGCCAGCTTTTTAATCTCCTGCTGATCAAGGTAAGCATCTGCTTCCTTCATATATTCTGCCAGAGTGATTCTTTCTTCTGCGATAGGATTGATGTCCACCTTAATACCTGCCATTGCTATACCATGAGCATTTAATTCATTGAAGAAACTGTCTTCACGGATATTGCCACGATAAGAAATCACTACATCAAGGTCAGAATCTTCCCGGTAAAGGTCTTGTCTGCTTCTGGAACCATACACTCTTGCAGCAAGCAGCTCTACCTCCTGTTCCATTCCCATATCTTCTAATACTGCCTGTGCATGATACAGAACTCCTCGTTCTACTTCTGCCCTGCTCAGACTGTTTAATGCCAGTTCATTTCTTCCAATCTCAGAAGTCGCACGAAGTTCCCCCTCCTGCAATAAATCTTTAGAGTGCTGGATCGTCATTTCTTCAAATTCTTTATAATCCACTTTGACACATTCCATATCATCCATTCTTTCACTTTTAAGGATTTCATAAGCAGCTTCCTGAATAGATGCGTCTGGATTATCATAATCACCACCCTGGATTTCATGCAGATTAGAGTCATAAAAAATAAACGAATATCCTTCTTCTGTTGCCTGTATGGTCAGATACCCTTTACTCCTGGTAAACTGCATTGCGATTCCTTCATAGGTTTGCATTGCTTCTTCCCTGCGAAATCCTTCAAAAATACTTGCCGGGCAGTTCTTTTCTAATTGTATCCGCTGCATCTGTTCTTCCTGAACTTCTTCCACATCTGCCATCAGATCTTCGTAATCCACTACTTTTGCATCTTCCAGTGAGTACCCTTTATCTTCTAAAATATCACTGGCAGCTTCATCTACATAGATTGTCGGATTGTCATAGATTCCTCCATCATCCTCCTGATAATCTTCATTATAAAATGTATAGTCATAGCCATCTTCTGCGGTCTGGATTGTAAAGTATTGTTTTCCAATCTGATATGCAATCTGTACCTCATTCCAGTCCAGCATGTTTTCCATTTTATTTACCGCTTCATATATTTCTGGATTCAGCCACCCTCCGATCTGTTCATACGCATGGGTAAGCCGATCTATTCCGTTTTCACATCGGATGAAATCCATGCTTTCCTGCATTGTTTCCGTATTCTGGATACCAAGCACTTTTTCCTGATGATTGGGCAAACGTAAATACTCCTGCATCGCTTCATCCAGTGATTCATACCGGTTTACTTTTACTACACCTTCTGCATTTACATCTTCCATCACATAAAAATTATCAATGTAATGGATCTCTGGCATCTTTAATTTTATTCTTTCCGGAAGCTGCACCTCACTGACTGCATGGAAATTAAACCGGACATCCGTTCCAGATTCATTTTTTCCTTCCATCGTTTCTTCCCAGGTATCTTTCTGTACTGCCTGTATTTCTTCGATTGTAAGTGTCTGTCCACTCCGCAGGGTTACAGCAGAATCTTTCGGGAATTCCGACAAATCATAGAGTGTTGTTCCATTTTCCTGCAAATATTCTGATACAGCTTCTAACGCTCCTGCATCAAACCCATTCCACAAGTCCTCCGCTACAAGCTGTCCATTTTCCGCTACGATAATGCCTGCCACATCGGAGCCAAATTCATCATGTTCCATTAAGAAAAACTTCTCCCCGGCATATTCCTTTTCATCAACCGTATGCCATGTCCCGTTATGTCCTTCTGCTTCATACCCTCTTGTCTCTGCCGTGATCGTCACTTCGTTTTCTCCTATCGCCTGTTCTATCCTCTGCATCCGGATCTCAGCTCTTGCCATGTCGATAAACCCATCTAAAACTGCCGGGTGGCTTTCGATCACATAATCCAGGTTCAGATTTCTGCCCCGGCTGATATTTTCCGGGACTTCGATATGCTCCGCCCAGTCTTTGTTCTGTCTGGAAAATCTTCCATCATGGGAAAGTTCACGGATGGTATTTGCCATAACAAAATTCATACGTTCTTCCCCGAAGCGTTCCACGACTTCTTTTGCCGCATCCTGCTTTAAGTGCAGCCCGTCAAAATTCTCCCGGATGGCTTCTTCGATTGCTTTCTTACAGTCCAGGTTTAACTTTCTGGAATCCAGATAAACATCCACATCCCGTTCTCCCATTGCCTGTTCCAATGTTCCTTTATAAACTGGCGGATATGCCCTGACGGAATTATGTTCCAGCATGTTCATTCTCTGCTGGACAAACTCCGGAAGTTCCTGAAATCCAAAAGAATCTACATAATAGGCTGTGATCTCTGCACCCCTGTTTATCACGATCACATCACTTACCGATAAGGAATGGCCACGGAAATCTTCCGGTCGGTCAATGTTAAAGCGTTCAAATATATTGTCTAACGTGATCGTTGGCATCCACTGTGCTGCATAAACCATCCTGTAATCCTTTCCGTCAATGGTATAGCCCAGACTCTTTGCGGATTCCATTCCCATAAACTGATAAGTATGCTCATCTCCGGTATCCATCTGATAAATGGCAAACCTTCCGCTTTCTCCATGCAGAAGAAGTGTCTCATCAATCTTTTCTGCACTCTGCTGTACCAGTGCTTCCTGTTTTGTAGCAGATATTTCTCTCTCTTTCTGCACTTCCCATTCTGTTTCTGTGATTCCAAAGATACCGTCATATCCAAGGATCTCACTTTCCGTCTCCACAAGCATCTGTTCTGCCCGTTGTGGATTCTCTGGATTTCCGTGTAAGATATAAATTTCTGCCCCTCCACGGTACAGTTCATATGCCCGGTCTTTCGTAAGCGGGAGCATATGGTCTAACTGAATTCCTGCCTCGTGCATTTCCGTAAAACCGATCATGCCATCCGGGAAATTGTCAATCTGTGCCTGTGTTTCATTCATAAGGCTTCTCGTATATTCACTTCCCGGTCTGCGGATTGCGGTCATCATACGGTTCACCAGTCCAAGCACTTCGTCTTTGTCATCCATCTTATATGCAAAATTCACAATAAGATTTCTCTGGGAATCTGTGAAATTTCCTGTATTTGCAGCTTCTGCCGTTTCAATCAGACGGTGAGCATACTGCATGGCTGTTTCTTCTACAATCTCCGGTTCTTTCACTGGGAAGTTTGCCCTTGCTGCCTGGATTACTTCATACACTAGCTTTGAACCGGCTTCATCGTAAGATTCCCTCATGTCCCATACCAGGTCATTCAGTCTTTCCACCCGTCCGGGGAAAGTTTCTGCATATTCATTTACAAATGCCTTTTCTTCTTCTGAAAAAATATTTCTTGGAAACTCTGCTTTATGCACCAACATCTCTGCCTGCTCTTTCGGAGAAAGGTCAGAAAAATAAGTAACGCCTGTGTCAGCATCATACTCCACATCATAAAAATCAATCGGATAGTTCTCTCCGTGCCCACTGCTGTCATACAGTGGTGTGACGGTAGCACCTTTTTCTTCCAGAAAACTTTCCAGAGGTTTCTCATTCTCCTCTATCTCACCACTTTCCAGAAGGCTGACATATTCTTCCACATTCTGTTCTAACTGTTCCCTGCTCATGTTTTCGATCAGGTCATAAGTAAACTCGGAACCCATGCTGCCTGAAAGATGCAGGATCAAATCTTCCTTATGGAAGGTATCCCGCACCGGTCTTTCCATTTCCAGTTCGTGCATCTGTGTCTCGATATTCTCAATGACTTCTGCAGACGTTTTCCGGATGGTATCCATAGATGCCCGGAGTGCTTTCATATCCTTGCTCTCACACCAGCTGGCAATATAGGTAAAAGAGTATTCTGAAGTATCCAAACCAAAGTGATTGCAGACAATATAGGCAATACTTTCTGCTTCTACTTCTTTTGTTGTCCGGTCTTTTAAAATTCCTTCCGCATCCATTACCTCCCGGTCATGCAGCAATGCATGGCTTACTTCGTGTACTCCGGTTTTCATGGTCTGAAGATTACTCATATCTTCCTGAATTGCAATATACTTTTCTGTCTGATGATAATAGCCTTTTGCTTCCCCTTCTATTTCCATCATGCGGATTGGCACAGGAGAAATGTTCTGCAATGCTTCCATAAATGTGTCATAAAACTGTACACTCCCGGTAAGTTCCGATACTTCCAGCTCTGCAATCGGCTCTCCCTCTGTCTGGCTGACATCAAATACCGTTGTCACACGGAACCTTGGAATGACCATCTCCACGATCTCTGTTTCCGGCTGACCGTCATCCCCGATCACCGGCTCTTTTGTTACAGGGTCAATCTTTTCAATCTCCTGTTTCTCACGGATGGGTGCCGGTGCGATGATCTGGATTCCTTTTTCCCCTCGTTTTACATGGCGGTTAAACTTCTTCTGCCACGCCTGATACCCTGCCACCAGAGTAGCCTCCGGTTTCTGCATGGTGATCAGAAGGGTGTTATTAAAACTGTAATTATGGAACTTGGACATGGTATTCAGATATTCCGTATACCGTTCCGAAGTAAAAATCTCCTTTACGCCCTGTTCCAGCCGTTCCGATATTTCCTTTAACTGTTTCTCTATATTATTTGCCATAAAACAAATCCTCCTTTTGGATTTCTCCCGCCAGAAAATATCCTGACGGGAAACTTTTTATAACTCCTGTTCGTGTTTCTTCTTTGCTGATTTCTGCACAGTCGGCTGCTGTGGTGCGTTTTGCTGTGCTTTTTCCTGTTTCAGACGGTCTACGATGGAAGGTTTATGGGGTTTATCTGCGATTTCCGGCAGTTCCCGTTCCTCCACAGATTCTCTCTTATCGCTTTCCGCACTTGCTTCCCTGCCAATATCCTCGTCTGCCATGATGGTTTCATTTCCCTTCTCATCCATATTTAACAGAGAATTTAACTCCGATAACCGTTCCATCTTTTCATTCAGTTCTGCTTCTTTTGGAAACGGCTTCTTCACTTCTTCCTGTGCAGTGGCAAGCTGCTGTTGTACCGTTTCTAATTTCTGCTCACTCTCCGTCAGTTTTCTCTCAATCGAAAAAAACGTATTATGGATACGCTGGATATTTCCTGCCGGGTCTTTTCCAATCTCCAGTTTGTAGGAACATTTTCCTTTGACCGTCAGCTCAAACGTATGGGTGAACGCATTAAACGTCGCTGACAAACGAAAACCATGATATTCCCCGACTTTACCACCGGTACTGACGGTCTTTAATCCTGCACAGGCTGCAAGCAAGGCTTCCCCTGCTTCTTTTTTATCGGCATAATTGACATTTCCAATCGTCATGATAAAAGCGTCACTGTCCTTCAAATCCACACTTTTTATGTTCTGCAAGTCTGCCTGCGTCCCGGCAATCCGTTCCTTCAATGCACTGATCTGTACCGGGAAATTCTTTGCAATATCGGATTCCAGACGGTAGATCTGGCTGGTATGGTTCGCCTTTAAGAGCTTTAATTTACTGACCTGCACATCCAAGTCCATCTTTTCCTTGATATATGGATTTCCTGTGGCAAGTGCCTTGATCTCCGCATAAGAAAGTGCCGTATCATCCACATCTTCACATGCCCTGACCGGGGATTTACTGGTCATGATCTGACTGATGAACTTCTGCTTATTTTCAATGAGCTGCCAACTGTACGAATCGAATGTGCCTTCCGTCACATACCGGAAAATCTTTACCTTGTCATTCATATTGCCCTGTCTTAAAATCCTGCCTTCCTGCTGTTCAATGTCAGTCGGTCATTTTTTGCGGACAGTTCATACATGCTATCCTTTTCTGTTCTCTGCTCCTGCGTTTGCTCTCGTTTGATTTCTCCCTCCGTATCTTCTTGGCACAAGCAGGACAATACCTTGATGCACCAGAGCCCGGGACATATTCAACGCCGCACACCGTACAATTTTTAGCGGGCATTGCTGCCCACCGTTTTGTAGGTATGATATGTAATTCATCGACAAAGCCGATGAATTTATAGTAAATCTTGATTTCCTGCTTCACTGTTCCGTCTGCCATCTTCTCACGCTCCGAAACAAGTATCTTGTCTATGAGTGCGTTTATAACTGTTGCATCCAGTTCTTTTAAGCCTTGATAATTTCGGATAAGGGCGAGGAAGTCACGGATTCCCCGTGATTTCTCGTAGCTTTCATTAAGAGTTTCCGTCACCTCTTTCAGCCTTGCTTCAATTTCAAGCTGCTCTTTCTGGTATTTCCCCGACATCATCTCAAAATTCCGCTCGGTAATACGCTCCATGACCTTATCCTCGTAGAGAGAGGAAAACAGCCTGTCCAGTTCCGCAAGGCGTTTGTTCAGCTTCTTACGTTCTTTCTCTAATGCTTTCGCCCTGCTCTGGTCTGTTTCCGTGAGCCGCTTTTCTATGGCCCTGACCGCCTTTTCATCATTCACTGCCATATCCGCAAAACAGTTGATGTCGGCAAGAACGGCATTGAATAAATCCCTTGCTTCTATATTGTGGGCACTACACTCGCTTCTTCCGTTTCTTGCATAATTATTACATGAATACTGTACACAGTCGATAATCTCTGGGCGTTTCCTCCTGTGTACGTTCATTGCCCGCAGAGCACATCCGCAGTCCACACACTTGATAACGCCTGCAAAAATATTTACAAATCCTCCCTTGTTCTGTGGAAGCCTACGACTTGTAATAAGCTGTTGGACAATATCAAATTCCTCCTGCGTGACTATTCCCTCATGGGTATTGGGTATCACTTCCCATTCTTCGGGCAGCTTAGAGGGGCGTTTCTTGCTTTTCATATTGGCGGCAATCCGTTTGTAGCCTACAAGATTTCCCGCATATATCGGGCTTCTTAAAATGCTCCTCACGCTGTTCCCACTCCAAATATAGCGTTTGTCCTCGTTCCCCTCAAAATGACGTTCAAAGCCTGTTTCGCCACGCTCCGCCGCATAAGCGGCAGGGCGTAGGATATGCTGTTTATTAAGATGTCTGCAAATTTTGGCAACTCCATTCCCTTTTAATGCAAGGTCGAATATCTCTTTTACAACATGTGCCACTTTATCATCTATCAGCAGATGGTTGTGGTCGGCAGGGTCTTTGATATAGCCATAAGGGGCGGTAGTTCCCATGAATTTCCCCTGTTGAAACCTCGCCCGATATGCCGATTTTATCTTAACAGATATGTCAGCGGCATACATTTCGTTTAAAATGTTGCGGAAAGGCGTGATGTCCATAGCAGATTTATTCAAGGTATCTACGCCGTCATTGACCGCTATATACCTCACGTTATGCTCTGGGAAGAAAACTTCCAGATATAACCCACAATCAAGATAGTTTCTCCCCAGACGGGATAAATCTTTCGTAATCACGCAGTTTATCAGACCGCTTTCAATGTCTTTTATCATATTCTGGAAACTTGGTCTTTGGAAATTTGTACCAGAATAACCATCGTCCACATACGTTTTTGCTATGTGCCATCCCTGCTTTTTCACATAATCCGTGAGGATGGATTTCTGTGTCGCAATGCTCGCACTCTCGTTATCCGTACCATCGTCTTTAGATAAGCGGCAATAAATGCCGACTAAATAGATTTTCTTTTCTTCTTTGATTCCTGCCATACTGTAAAACCTCCGTATCTGTCCTATCTGTTTTCATGTCCCATTGCGTACATTCTAAGCGGACAGCCCCTCATTGTCGAAGGTGTCGCCCTCGGCAATCTTCTTCCGAATATCCTCGGAGATAATCGGGACAAACGCTTCTGTAACGGTCTGTGTGCCGACATATTCACGGCTGATTATCATCTGCACTGGTGCTTTTGGCACGATACGCTTTCTCTTTTTATCTGCTTTCTTATCCTCGCCCATACTTAAATCTTCCTTTCCAGACAGGGCAGGGAAGAGTTTGGAAATGTCCCCGCCCTGCCAATCAGATACCATTAATCCTCGCTGTTTAATTCTTTCTGTAATGCTTTAAGGAGTGCCGCCGCTTCATCAGCGTTCAGCGTGATTCCCTTGCCGCACTTTTCACGGTTCGGGGAAAAGCTGCGGATGTCATACTTCGGCTCTTTCCCATTCCATGAAATGAGATTGATTTCCTTTGTGTAGCCACTGTCGCCCGTAGACAATACTGCGATTTCCTTTACGATTTCATACTGGATTTCTCTCATTCTCCATACCTCAACTCTCTGTATTTACTTCCCGAAAAAAGAAGATTAGCGGCTGTCACGGTTGCGTTTCCTCTGCAACTCACGCTCCAAAAGTTTGATGATGGTTTCCTCCATCTGCTTCGGCGTTGTGTTCTTCGGAAAGTATTTTTTCAGCTTGCTTGTGTTGATTTTCAAGGTTTCTTTCTGGTTGCCCTTTTCCTCCGTCATAATCGCAAATATCGTATCCATGTCAAGCCGCCCGCTCTGGCTTAACTGTTTCATCCGCTGTGCCTGTGAGAGTGAGGGCGTTGCTTCTTCGCTCTCCATCGTGGCAAAGAGGTTTTCCTGCTCGTCTTTCTTCAAGAAGGACAGTTCCACCGCAGGCGTGAGGGCGATTTTCCCCTCGTCCACCATCTGCAAAATCGGCGGTATCAGTTCCGTCAGGCGGATAAAACGCTGCACGGTCATCCTGCCCACGCCGAAGCCCTGTGCCACCTTGTCGTCCGTCCGCAACTTCGTCACAACTTGTGACGAGGTTAAGTCTGTGCGGAAACCCTGCCGCTTCATGGCTTCGGATTTCATCTTGTAAGCAAACGCCCGCTCCGATGGCAGGATATTCTCACGCTGCAAATTGCTGTCTACAAGGGTGATGATGGCTCGGTCACGGTCTAAGGGCAGGACAAACGCAGGCACGGTATTTATCCCTGCAAGTTCAGAAGCACGGACACGCCGCTGTCCTGCAATCACTTCATAACCGTCCCCGTCCTCTTTCGGGCGTGTGATTATCGGCGTGACAATGCCAAATTCCTTGATGCTTTCCGCTAACTCTGACAGTGTTTCATCTTCTGCCACATGAAACGGATTGTCGGGGAACGGGTACAAGTCTTTGGTCTTTAACACCTTAAAATCCTGTTTCTTCATTCACATATCTACCTTTCTTTCGCTCTGCTTCTATGATTTTTCTGCAATTCTTCCAACACTTCGGGCGGTATTTTTGACAGCAGCCGCCCCATCTGCTCGTTGGTTCTCTGCAATTCAAATATCTTCTGATTCGCTTTCTGCACCTTTAGTTCCTGCTCGTACTTTTCATCACGCATACGCCCCGCATAGTCTGATTCCTGCCCAATTCTCTCTTTCAAACTGTCGATATACGCCTGCTGTTTCCCGATTTCCTTAGAGAATTTCTCCACGTCTGGCAGCCATGCAGAGAGTAAATCTAACGCTTTATCCCTTTTCTTCCCTGCGTTAAAGGCGTTGATGTCGGATAGGGCAGACACGATTTCTTCATACTGTTTATCAAGCCTGCCGCCTAATTTATAGAGCCATGTGGGGACGTGTTTCCGCTTGGTTTCCATTGAGGACTGCCCCCGTTCAAGCTGATTCCACCGTGAGGACATCCGCTCATGGTAGGCGGTCTGCCACTCGGATAATGATTTCTGGTTGCCTAAGATAGCTTTCGCTGACAGCTTATTGTCTGGCGTAATCGGCACAAAGCAGAGGTGCATATGGGGCGTTCTCTCGTCCATATGGACGACAGCGGAGAGGATATTCTGCTTTCCAACACGCTCCGAAATGAAGTCAAGAGCCGTCTGGAAATACGCTTTTTGTTCTTCGGGCGGTAACTGGTTCATAAATTCTGGTGAAGCTGTGATGAGCGTTTCCACCATCATCACGCTGTCTTTCCTTGTCCTGCACCCCGCTTCGGCTACCATGCGGTTAATCTCTTTCTTGTAGGTGTACTTTGGTGGTGCTATGAGATGGTAATTGTTTTTAGAGCGTTCCATATCTATATCTGGGTTGCTTTTGTAGGCTTCTTTCTTCCGCTCGTTGTGGCGTTCACAAGCCGCAACGCCGCCCGCTTTTCGTTTCTGGAAACGCAGGATTGCATAAGGCATAGGCGGATTCCTCCTTTCTTTCGGCGGGTGACCGTCCTTTGGGGTGACAGCGGTGACGGTGGTGACAGCAGTTTTGGGATACCCCCTGCCGACTGCCGCAACTGTCACCCTCACCCCCTGCATGACGGTCATGTCGATGATGACGGTGTTTTTGGGATACCCCCCTCGCAAGAGCCGTCACCGTCATGCCGCCATTCTTTTATCCGAAGCCGTAAGGCGTAGGATAGCAGGGCACAGCCCTGCCTTAAGGGAGTCCAGAGGGAACGTCTGGCACACGACTTTGCAGGGCAAAGTGTAGTGTGTTACACCCTGTAAACGCAGTCGGAAAAATCGGAATGATTTTTCTGACCGCAGGGGTGGTTTTACACGACCGAAAAGGGCGAGTAAATCTCACGCCTGCATTTTGCGTTTACGGGGTGTTCTCCCGTAGGGATGACAGCGGCAGGGTATCCTAAAATCACTGTCACCACCGTCACTGCTGTCACCCGCAGGGCAGAGCCGCCAGCTTTACATGGCTTTAAGCGTCAATGACAGTAACAGGGGGGTATCCTAATATCGCTGTCACCACCATCACCGCTGTCACCCGCCCTCCTTGCAAGGGCAATCCGCCTGCCGTCTTTCCTGCGGCTGTACTGGTAGCAGATACGGTTCTCGCTTAAAAATGTGGTGCGGTATTCATTCAGCCATTTCGTAATCACCGTGGGTATGGTTTCCGTTTCCCCCATAGCGGCTAACAGTTCCGTTGCCGTGCCTATCCATTCTTCCTTATCCCTCATAAAATCCACCAACCGAAAAAGGACATCTGGTATCGTTTCTTTCGCAAGCTGCTCCTGCGTTTTCCGCTCCACAAGCTCCCAACGGCAATCACGGAAACGCAGCGTGTATTCCTGATAAGGCGTGTCCCTGCCCGTCACATACAGCTTGGCGGTGTCAGACGCACGTTTCTCCTTTTCCAGAACAAAGGTAGCGTCCGCACTCCCCGTTAATCCTGTCGTCCCAGACACCTTGTTGAACACGTCGCTGTCATTCTGCTTTCGGATGTGGTGTACGACAATGACCGCCAGAGAGTGCCTGTCGGCAAAGTCTTTGATGAGGGAGATGTCCCCATAGTCGCTTGCATAGGCATTGTCTTTTGAAGCTGTACGGACTTTCTGCAAGGTATCAATGACAATGAGCCTGCTGTCTGGGTAATCTTTCAGATAATCTTCAAGCTGCACGATAAGACCGTCTGACAGCTTGCAGCTTGCCACGGCAAAGTGGAGCCGCCCGCTTGCTTCGTCCGTCAAACGAAATAACCTGTCCTGTATGCGGCAGAACGTGTCCTCAAGGCAGAGGTAAAGCACATCGCCCTCCATTGTCGGCATATCCCATAAAGGGATTCCCTGCGACACGCATAAGCATAGCTTCAGCATGAGCCAGCTTTTGCCTATCTTCTGTGAGCCGCAGAACAGCGATAAGCCTGTCGGGATAAGGCTGTCCACCACAAAGGATGGTTTCTCAAGCGGTTCATAAAGGAGCGTTTCGGCGTTGACTGTCTGTAACTTCTGCATGGCTTTCCTCCTTTCGGGCGGTGTCTTTGTTTTCGTTGCACATAGGCGTTGACCTCCTTAAAAATAGATTTACTCCCACGGAAAAAAGTGAGAGTATGTAATGCCGCCAATCCCACACAAATAAAAAACAGATTTCTTTTTCGGGCGGTGTCGGTCACGGTTGGAGATATTTCTTCAATTTCCGCCTTTACTTTCTCCTTTGCAATCGCAACAGATTTCTGTATTGCCGAAGCGGTGCAATGCTCCATAGCGGCGATTTGGTAAAAATTGAACTCATACTCGTAGTAGAGCAGGAAACGCCGCCTTTGTATCTCTGGAAGGCTCCCAACCGCCTTATAGAGCGTTTCATTCCGTTCTTCCTCAACCATGCGTTCATCAAGGCTCTTAGGCACACGCAACGCCCGTCTGTAAAGGGTTTCGTCCCATACCTCGTTAAACTCCCTGTGCCGCTCGTCCCATTAGAAAAGATTCCTGTTCCTGCGCTCCATCTGCCGAAACTCCATAAAGAACTGTTCCGACACTTCCAACTCGTGGGATTTGCCCTGCCCGTCCTTAAAGCTGATAAAATACCTTGTGCCGCTTTCCGTGGATTCCTCCCGAAGCGTGTATGCCTTAACCCTGTATGCCATCCTGTTGTCCTCCTGCAAAAAATGAGTGAGGGGATTTCCATCCCTCACCCAGTAGCCCGCAGGATGGCAGGCTGTTTTAGAAGCTATAAAATTTTCCGCAGCTTCTTCCGCAGATGGTCTAACCTCGCATAGATGGCACCAGTCGTCAAATGCACAAGCGGGGCAATCTCCTTTGTGGAATACCCCTGCATTTTCAGCAGGACGATTTTCAAGGTACGCCCGTCCACCGTGACTAATACTTGATAGAGATTTTCGCTCTCAATCTCTTCCAGTAACTCCGCAACCGTACCCACTTCCGCCTGCCGCTCCCTGCCTGCCATGTCCTCAAGATATTCCGCAACGTCATTCGTCCATCGGTAAAACCGCCTGTTGGAATTGAAGTCTGCCCTGTCCGCCATGCGTATCTGCTCAATGGTCGCTTCATCAACGCCGCACTCACGCAGCAGCTTTTCCTCCGCTTCTTTCCAGATACGCCATTTCCTGTCCTCCCGTCCGTGGTTGTATGCCATTCTTACTTCCTCCAATCAGAATTGATTGAGAGGGCAGAGAAAAGCCCCCTCATCTTCCCAAAGGAAAAAACAAGGGGGCTGAACGCCTTAAATTTTAATTTTCTATTATCTTTCTTAGTTTTATTAGGATTCTGGCTTTGCGTTTGTTTACAACGCTCTGGGTTATGCCCAACCTCGCCCCGACTTCACGCTCGGAAAGTCCGTCAAAAAAGATTGCCTGTATCAGCTCCTGTTCACTATCCGACAGCAAAGGCAGGGCGGCTTTCAGCCTGTCCACCATGACCGCATTGACAACGGTTTCTGCAATGTCCACCGCTTCATCAGTGATAAAGTCCAGAGGATTCCCCTCGCTGTCCGTAAATCCGTCGAGAGATAGCAGTCTATTCTTTGTATCTAATTTTTGCAGATAACGCCACCGTTCCTTGTCACGGTAGAAGTCTGTGTATTGCTCCCTCACGACTTCAAGCAGACAGCCTTGAATGGGGATAAACAGCTTGTCCATATAGGTCTGGTCGGATTCCCTGCAACGGCAGAACTCCGTGTAGGATAATTCCACATAGCCGCCACTTTCTCTGATATATACCTTTCTTGGTGCATATTTCACCATAAATACCTCCCATCTGAATTTTTGAAATGTAAAAAATCCAGATGGAGAGGCGGAGAACGACACCGCATATCAGAAACAGCCCTACGGCACTTTCCAACAAAAATCGACAAAAGAAAAACCGCAAAGGCTCTGTGACCTTTACGGTTATAGGAAATAGTAATTCTATTGTATGGAGATTGTACTTCTACTTTCAAGGTGAGAAGTACCGTTGCACTGGCAGAAATTTTTTTAACTGGTTTCCTGCCGTTCTCTGATATGCTATGTATTGATAAATTTTGCTTCGTATGAGCAGATAGATAACTGCCCGAAAAAAGGACATAAAAAAATCCCTCCAAATTTAAAAACAAATTCAGAGGGTAATTTAGGGTATAACAAAATAACCCACCCGAATATCGTTTTTTTTATTTGGTGAGTTTGTTCTTTCAAATACGAAACAAAAAGAGCCGATGATTCGTGAATTGTTCCACAATTTCATCGGCTCTGCGTCTTAAGCGTCTGGCTCTTTGATGACAGTTATCTTCAAGTTGTCAACTTTAATCAATCTTTCTTGTCTGCATTTTGGACAATAAAGGGGATAATTCTCCAAAACAGTGTCCTTCCTAATTTTATTACGGGTTTTGCTCCCACAAACAGGACACAATATCCATTCGCATTTCATCATAATTAGTCTCTAATCCTTTCAAATCTCATTTTATATGACTTTTGCAAGCTGTTAAGCTAACTTGTGGAACATATGCCGAACCTTATCTATACGGCTATTCGGGCGGCGGGGTTGGCAAATAAATTTACCAATAGCTGGCTGGTATCCTTTTAACTCTGTCAAGCAGACTCCCTGCCCATTTGTGAAATAAGTTAAATCGTTCCTGTATTCTTGAATACATCTAGCAGGGATTTCTCCTTTCAGAATGACCTCGTCATTCTTTATCTGAGTACTTACAATATCTGCACAATACCTTGGAGCATCATGATACGCCCGTGAGAGATATTCCTGCGGTGCATAAATTTCAAAGTGGAGATATGGCTCTAATAGTTCTGTCCCTGCTTTTTTTAAAGCCTGCTCCAATACGATAGGGGAAAGCAGCCGAAAGTCTGCGGGGGTACTTACAGGACTATAATACAATCCATATTCAAAACAGATTTTACAGTCTGTCACTTTCCATCCATACAGCCCCTGCTCGCAGCCATAAAGAACCCCCTCCATAACCGCATTTTGGAACGATTGATTTAAATATCCAAGTGAAACTCTGCTTTCATACTGCACTCCGCTTCCAATAGGGAGCGGCTCTATGGACAACCCGACAGAAGCCCAGAAAGGATTTGGCGGGACTTCTATGTGGATGGTATATTCTGCTTTTCTAAGCGGTCTTTCCAGATAAATAACCGAAGGCTCTTTCATAGCCACGCCCACATGATATTTTTCTTCTAATAGCGAACAAATAACTTCTAACTGTACTTTTCCCAAAAAAGATAACATAATCTCATGTGTAACAGTATCAATGTCAAAATGCAAAAGAGGGTCTGTATCAGCAATCTCTGCGAGGGCATTTAACAGGGCTTCCCTTTGCTCCGGCTTTTGCGGCTCTACCGTTGTCCGAAGTAATGGCATGGGATTATCAATCCGTGTTTTATGAGGCAGGAGTTTTTCATTTCCTAGAATGTCGTTCAGTTTCAAAGTATCATCAGCTAAAATAACAATTTCTCCCGGACAGGCATGGTCAGCCGGGACGATTTCACCATTTGACGGAATACACATCTCTGTGATTTTTATTTTCTCTTTTTCAGATATTCTAATAACATCCCTCAAATGCAATGTTCCGCTATATATACGCACATAAACAAAACGCCGCCTTTTCTCTGAATATTCAATCTTAAAAACCTGCCCGCATAGTTCAGATTGACCTTCAGGCGTTGATGAATAAAATTTACTGGCAATTACTTCTATAAGCTGCCGAATCCCCAGATTGTTTTTAGCGCTTCCGTGATAAACGGGAAATAACGTTCCGTTTTGGAATCTCCTGTTTTCTTCCTGTTCCAGTTCTGACATTTTAAACGGTTTCCCTGACATATATTTCTCTAATAGTTCATCGTTTCCCATAATTACCGCATCCCACTGTTCCATATCGTCATTGTCCGTTACATTTATATGGGGATGCTGCCCAACCTTTTGCTTCACTATAATTTCCGAAGAAAGCTTTGCTTTCATTTCCCGATATACCATTGGCAAATCAATCCCCTCTTGGTCAATTTTATTGATGAAAAAAATTGTCGGAATCTTCATTATCTGTAGTGCATGAAACAGTATACGGGTCTGTGCCTGTATGCCATCCTTTGCAGAAACTAATAATACTGCTCCGTCTAATACGGATAAAGAACGGTATACTTCCGCCAAAAAATCCATATGGCCTGGCGTATCTATAATGTTGACTTTTACATCCTCCCACTGAAAAGATGTCACTGCTGTCTGGATAGTGATTCCCCTTTGACGCTCCAAATTCATTGTATCTGTCCTTGTTGTGCCTTCATCTACGCTCCCTAGTTCTGCAATTGCACCACTGGTATACAATAAACTTTCCGTTAATGTTGTCTTTCCTGCGTCAACGTGAGCCAGAATGCCTAAGTTAATTATTTTCATGTGATTTTCCTCCTATCAACACCCAAAAAAGGGCATAAAAATACCCAGTGATAAATACTCCTATCACTGGGTAAATAACTCCAATAGCCCCAAAACACTTATATGTTTTCGGGCATATAAAATTACATGATAAAAGTATTCTTAAACTGGGTACAAAAAACTAAGCCCCATATTAAAAGTGAAACGGGACTGCTACTTTTTGTTCCCACTATCAAATTGACAGTTTATTTAAGAATACCTTGCCGCATATTTATTAACTCCTTGTATAATACTGAATCTAATTATATTCCTTAACCCTTTATTTGTCAAGCTGACAAACTAAAGCAGAAAAAGCGGCAGGATTTCCCCCTGCCACTAATCATCTGTTTATGCAAAAATAATTTCCTTTTCCACAATCTCCCTCGCACAAGCCCTTATGTTATTGAGGCATCCTGTCCATTCTAAGGCGTTTTCTGCCTTTAGCTGTTCCGTTATGCCCTGTGCCTGTTTCATACCCTCTATGAGCCTTTCAAAGCGTTCCTGTGCCTGTCTGTTGATGTCGGCAAGGTAGGCGTTTAGCCTGCCGCTTGTAAGAAGATTGGTGTATGTAACTTTACGGTACTGTTTTAGATAATCTAAATGCCGTTGCCCCCAGATGCCTATTGCCTGTTCTTCTTCGGCGGGTACAGTTAAGCACGGTATCAAATAATCCCCTTGCCTTTCGTATTTGCCGCCCAGTTCCTCAAATAATGATTTTGCCATTGTCTGTTACCTCCACATTCTTTTTTATTTTGAATGTCCGCAAAATCCGTCCTACATCAGACGGCTTCCACGGGCAGTCAAGGTGATGGAGGGCAATGAGCCTGTCCTGTACGTTGGTACCAGCACCGAGTTTTGGAGTGGAACCCATAAGGATTCTCACCTGTCCGGCCCGTACCTTTGCAAACAGCTCCGCTTTCTTTGCCTCCGTGTTGTATTCATGGATAAAAGCAATCTCTTCTTTCGGGATTCCTTTTTCTGTCAGTTTGTTTCGGACATCATCATATACGTTGAAAGTCCCGTCTCCTTTCGGTGTGGACAGGTCACAGAAGATCAGCTGGGTTGTCCGGTCTGCTTTTCCCTCGTCCCATACCTGAAAAGTATTTTCCACGCAGGTATTCACCTTGCTCTTTTCCGCATCCGGGAGAAGTTCATTTAATAACCTCTGATCCAATGCACATTTTCTTCCGTCATTGGTAATCTTGAGCATATTGTCCACCGTTGGATTCACAAGACCGGCTCTTACATCTTCCGCACGTTCAGAAAAGGCACTGACCATTTCCTGCTGTTCTTCACTCGGTTTTAAGACTTCATTGATAAACTCTGCTTCCGGTACGGGAAGATTCAGCATATCCGAAGTCTGAATATCCGCAGCTTCCTTAAAAATGGAGATCAGCTCTGGAAGATTGAAAAAACGGGCAAACCGTGTTTTCGCACGATAGCCCGTTCCTTCCGGTGATAATTCGATTGCGGTTACTGTCTCCCCGAACGTTGCCGCCCAGGAATCAAAGTGTCCCATACCCATACGCATGAGTGTATCATACTGAAGATAACGCATGATAGTGTAAAGCTCCGTCATACTGTTCGATACGGGAGTACCTGTAGCAAAGGTAATCCCTCTGCCGCCTGTCAGTTCATCCATGTACCGGCATTTCATAAACATATCCGAACTTTTCTGTGCATCCGTCTGTGAGATACCCGCCACATTTCTCATCTTTGTATATAGGAAAAGATTTTTAAATGAATGGCTTTCATCCACAAACAGCCGGTCTACGCCTAACTGCTCAAAGGTTACTACATCATCCTTTCTGGTCTGGTCATTGAGTTTCTTCATCCTCGCCTGCAGACTCTTCTTTGTTTTTTCCAACTGCTTGATGGTATAATTCTGCCCTGCCTGATGTGCTGCTTCTTCAATGGAGAACGTAATATCTGCAATCTGATCTTCCAGCATGGCAATCTGCCGTTCCCTTGAAAGAGGGATTTTCTCAAACTGCGTATGTCCGATGATCACGGCATCATAATCCCCTGTCGCAATGCGGGAACAGAACCGTTTTCGGTTTGCTGGTTCAAAGTCTTTCTTCGTTGCCACCAGAATATTTGCTCCCGGATAGAGACGTAGGAAATCACTGCCCCACTGCTCGGTCAGATGATTTGGCACAACATAAAGATTCTTCTGTGAGAGTCCCAGCCGTTTTGATTCCATACCGGCTGCGATCATCTGGAACGTCTTTCCTGCTCCTACGCAATGAGCCAGTAACGTATTATTTCCATACAGCACATGAGCCACTGCATTTTTCTGGTGGGGCATCAGGGTGATCTCCGGGTTCATGCCTACAAACTGAATATGGCTTCCATCATATTCCCGTGGACGGATGCTGTTAAATCGTTCATTATAAATCTTACAAAGATCTTCCCGTCGGTGCAGGTCTTTAAATATCCACTCTTTAAATTCCTCTTTGATCAGCTCCTGCTTCTGCTGTGCCAGCATCGTTTCCTTCCGGTTTAATTCCCGGTGTTCCCCCTCGGCATCCTGTACCGTGTCATAAATCTTGGTATCTCTAAGGTTTAAGGCATCTTCCAAAAGGCGGTAGGCATTGGCTCTCTGCGTTCCATATGTGGAAGTAACAAGGGCATTTCCGTAGCTGTCCACATTCTTTCCCATAACATTCCACTGTCCGGTCACTTCTGCATACTGGACTTTGACCTTGCTCCCTACATAATATCTTGGTGTATGGAATGTCTCTGCCATAAACCGTGTAATGTAATCCTCGGATATCCAGGTTGCCCCAAGTCTTGCCTCAATCTCTGACGCATCCAGATCTTTTGGCTGTACCTGCTCCAAATACTGCACGTTCACCTGATATTCCGGGTGATCTTCTGCAAACTGTTTGGCGATCTGCAGTTTCTCCCTCACATTTCCAGAAAGATATTCGTCCGACGGCTCCCATTTTTCACCGATCGGATTCTTAAAGATCACCCCTGCCAGTTCTTCGGTAAGCTCCTCTTCTGTTTTCCCGGAAAGCTGTGCCATATAGGAAAGGTCAACACCTGCCCTCTCACCAATAGAAACCGCAAGTGCTTCACTGGCAGTATCTACAGAAGTTACCGTTTCTGCCCTGCGGATTGTCCTTTTGGTAAAAATATCCGCTTTCCGTTTCAGTTCTCCCTTATCATCCAGAAATTCCAGAGAAGTCAAAAGACAATAACTACTGTCCTGACTAAATGCCCTCTTATTGGCATTGCTGCTGATAAGACCATATTTTGCTGTAAAGGTATCGTATTCTTCATTGAGTTTTTCCTGCAGCTTTGTGATCTGCTCATCGCTTCCCTCTTCCATCTGACACCGGATCAGTTCATTCGTAACATCACGGATCTTCACCATCCCTTTGACACGTTCCGCTGTCATTGCCGGAAGCTCCATGCGGTTCATCACAGAATTTTCCCGGTAATAGACTTCCTCATTCACTACAGTAAAACTGAAATTCTTTACCTCCGGGTCTGCCGGGATAGAGACAACATCCTCTTCTAACTCTGTATCCGAAAGTTCCAGTTCCGTGATCGTGCCATGGATATTCCTAATCGCTTCTTTTAACTGTTCTTCTAAGGTAATGCCTTCTTTTGGTTTTACGGTCACTTCCTGCTTTCCGTACTGGGTACTTTCTGTAGTAAAATCACCAAGCACCATTTCCGGATGCTCTGCAAAATAAGCATTAACCGAATAACCTTCCGGTGTTTCCTTTAGATTTAACCATTCCGGTTCCTCAATGGATGCCCTGTCCCTTTTCTGGAAAAACAAAATATCAGAAACAACACTGGTATTAGCATTTCTCTGGAACGCATTATTCGGTAATCGGATGGCTCCAAGCAATTCTGCCCGGTTTGCGATATACTGTCTCACTGCCGGATTCTGCTTATCCATCGTTCCACTGGAAGTTACCATAGCCACTACGCCACCGGGACGCACCAGATCAAGGGATTTTGCAATAAAATAATCATGGATCATAAAATGATGCCGGTCATATCTGCGGTCGCTGACCTGATACGCCCCAAATGGAACATTGCCTATCACACAATCGAAAAAACTGTCCGGATAACTGGTTTCCTCAAATCCCTGCACGGCAATCTTATTTTTCTGGTAAAGCTGTTTTGCGATCCTGCCCGAAACCGGGTCGAGTTCCACACCGTACATATTGGCTTTGCCCATACTCTCCGGAATCAGTCCCATAAAGTTACCGACACCACAGGACGGCTCCAGAATATTTCCCTGTTTCAGTCCCATATTTTCCAGTGCGTCATACATGCTTCGGATCACGGTCGGGGACGTATAAAAAGCATTTAAGGTCGATGCTCTTGCTGCACTGTATTCTTCCGGCGATAAAGTATTCTTTAATTCCAGATACTCATTCGCCCAGCTGCTGTTACTCTCCTCAAATGCCTGTGGGATACCACCCCAGCCAACATAACGGAATAAGATTTCCTGTTCTTCGGGCGTTGCCAGACGTTCTTCTTTCTCCAAAGTCTGTAACAAATGGATGGCTTCCATATTTGCTTTATACTTTGCTTTCGGACCGCCTGCACCAAGGTCATTATCCTGGATACGGAAGTTGTGTGGTTCTACCACGGCTTTTTCCTGTTCCTGTTTCAAATATGGCTGGAATTCTCCCTCATATCCAAACAGTTCATTTTCTCCGGGAATATAATTGCGTCCGGTTTCCAGACATCGGAACACATCGGCAGTTGGTGCATTGCTGACTGCATAAAAATCATCATACGAATATTTAGGGAAATCTTCTGTATGGTAGGTTGATAAATGCAGTTCTGTATTGGAACGGGTCTGTGCAACCAGATTTTTTCCTTCTATTCCTTCCGACAATACCCCTACTGCTTCAAAATGATACCCCTGATACGCAAAAACACCTTCATCCCAGGACTCCGCCAGTTCTTCTGCTGTTTTAGCTGTTACCTCTTCTTCTGGTTCTTTCTGTTCCTCAGAAGTTTCTATTATTTCCTGCTCCTGACTCTCTGAAATAGATTCTTCGGCAGTAACCTCTTCCTCTTCTATTTTCTCCACATCTGACATATCTACTACGGTCGTTTCTGTCACTGCCTTTGTATCCAAGAAATCAAACATGGTCATCTGGTGTCCGGATGGTTCCGCAAAAGATGGTTCTGCTTCCGGTGTTGGGAATATCGTATAGGTTCCTTCTGCATACTGGTGGAGTTCCGAAAGAAGTTCTGTTTTCTGCTGGTAGTTTGTCCCATACGCCTCAAAATCCAATGGAAGAGCTGCCAATGCTGCATCCATCTTCTGTAACAGTTCTTCTGTCTGCTCTGGATTCTCTAATACTGCCTCCATTTCTTTTCCTGGTTTTTCCCAGAAGAAGTCCTCCGTAAATGGTCTGTCTATCTCTTCCGGAAGACGGTCATAAAAACGGAGTACCTTATTTGCCATCTGCTCCCGTTCATATTCCGGCATACGAGCATAATCTTCTGCCTGTAGGAACTGGTCATTCTTGATCAGATAAGCTACTCTATTTGCAACTTTATTCCAGGATAATAAAATTGACGTATATGGATTCCCATAAGTACCTCTTGCAAGAAACAATCCTTTTCCATCATAGTTTGCGTGTGAATCATCGGCACCAGAAAGTGCATGACTGCTTCCACCAATCCCATACTGTTCTTTGATAAAACCTGTCCTCGATTTTTCCTCTTCATGCAGCAGATAAAAAGAATACGTCCTAAGCCTGCCCTGCGAATACGCTCCACCTCCTGCAAGAAAAGCATCAATCTCATCCTGTGTAATGAACATCGGATGTTCTTTCCAGGCAAACCCGTCCCTTGCCTGATAAGGGATGACCTCATCCGCAAACTTCTGAAACTGCTTTGAGATATTTACAGGATTATAATGATGGAAACGCATAATGGAATGATTTTCTTCATAGGCTTCTGCCAGTGCTTCCAGTCTTTCATTCAGTTCCGAAAGCCACTGGGGATCTTCCAATTTTTCTTCCAGATAATCCGTGATCTCCGGATAGATACTGCGAAGATGTGGTAAGTCCTCTTCGTCAAAAACAATCTCCGCTACTCCTTCTGCCATATCCCCTTTCATATAGGCAAGAGCCTGGGCGTGTTCTTTTACTGCATTACTTCTTGCCGCATCCAATACAGACTGCGGTGCATATTCACCCTGGTCTAAAAGCTGATGGATACGTCCGCTGACATCCTCCCATGATAAAAATGCCTTATCTAAGATATGGTCTGTAACCGTATGCCCCACTGCGATCTGCATCCCGGTTTCATCAAACCAGACTGAATATTCATTTCCATCAATCTGAAAGCCTTTTCCACCTTTACGGTATTCACGCTTTACAAACTCCGTATATTCCTCCGGTGTCTGTTCGCTCATGAAATTATAGATGATCCGGAGCTGGCTTGCTTTCCGGTTTCCTCCTGTCCGTAAGATCTCATCAACAACTTCCTCTGGAATCGGGATTTCTCCTGCATAAAGGGCAGTTGTCCTTTCCTCGATGTTCCGCCTTTGTTCATCTGCAGTTGGATATTCGGGCAAAGATAAAGCAGAGGCGATCTCTTCCTCTGCTTTACTCAATCCATCTTCTCTTGTATCTTCGACTAACTGTATACCAATTCCGTCAAGATGCTCTCTTCCGCTGTTGCCATCAGTGCGTTCATGTGTGCTGTCCATGCCATCGGATCTGCTTCCTTGTCCGGTGCCGGATTCTTCTCCAGTAATTTCTCCATCTGGCTGTCCATTCTCTCCTGTGCTGCTTTCTCGATCTGTTCCAGATGGCTGTTCAGCTTCCCGGTCAGGAACAGGCTCTGATAAAGGCTGTTCTTGTGTTCTTTCAGAAATGTCCTCCGCAGCATCCCGTATTTCCCGATCGTCACTTCTTCCTCTTCGATGGTCAGATTCGGAAACAGGTAATCTCCCTTGCGATGATATGTCAGTTCCATAATCGGTTCCTCCTTCATTTTCAATATTTTCTTCTTTTTTCGTTTCTGCATCCCGGTTTTTAGTTTCACGCATTAACGTGGTAAAGTTATTATAATTCCTTTCATTGGAATTTTCAACCTCTTTTCTCGCTTCTTCCAGAGAAATTTTATGTACGGTCTTTCCAATATCAATCAGAATACTCTCACTGAGCTGGCTTGCCGTATTTCCAAGAAAGGTGAGAACTGACAGACGGTTATAATCTGTGATATGCATGAAGTCCTCTTCTTCCAGAAGTTCCATCGGATCAAGCCCGCATCGCCTGGAAAGCAGATAGTAAACACTGTCTGTTGCCAGCTGACGGAAATCACTGCGGATCGTCACCTCATCCAGATCTTCCAGATAAGTACCTTCCGTCGCATATTCCAATCCGTCCAGGTATTCCTCCAGATTATCACTGACCATTTCCCTTGCGACTGCCATCAATGCATCCTGCAAAGTTGCTGTATCCTTTTCTTCCAGAGCATAGACCTCTGCCAGATGGGTGAGGATCTCTTCTCTCTGGTGTTCCTGCATCTGCCAAAGATACGGGCTTCTGCCCCCGGCTACCATGTGGGTATCCGAAATATCAAACACATAGCGGAGTCTGGTATGCTGCCCTGTTTCATCAAGCAGGGCGATTCCCCTTGCACCACGGTTCACCCATCGGAACATCTTTTCATTCCATAATTCCAGTGATGCACAGGCCGTTGCTTCCGGATGCTGTGCATGGATCAGAAGCTGGTCTGAAAAAGAATAACGATATAACCTTGATGCTGTGTCCATATAATCCATCCAGTCTCTGGGGGAACCGCTTACTGATACCGCATGTTCCTGTGCCAGATCCCGGATGTCCTGTAATTTAGACATATCGCTTTACCTCCTTGTCTTATTTCTTTTTCTTCTTTGGGAATTCCAGATGGAATCTCGGCTTGCCATTCTCCAGTGTGAGTAACAGATCTGCATCAAATTTCATATCTTTCTTTTTAGAATACAGACCTTTTACATGGGTACAAGCCTTATCAAGAAGTTCTCTTGCCATCTTTTTATCCAGATTTTTCCCCATGCTTCCTAAGAAACGGTTTTCTTTCCAAAGGGCAAAATCACACTGACGGTTTGAACAGTAAAAATTCTGTTTCCCCTCAAAAACATCACAGCCACAGACCGGGCATTTGCCGATCACTTCCCTCGCAGTCTGAAATCTCCTGCGTTCCTCTTCCGGTATCTCCCTGCATACCTCTAAAATCTTACCAACAAGAGAAGTAATCTCTCCCATGAACTGAGTATCTGTAATCTCTCCCTTTTCCATCAGCAACAGCTGGTTCTCCCATTCCGCTGTCATTACTGCTGATTTCAGATACTCTGGCATGACCTTTACCAATTCCTTTCCCTCGGTACTTGGTAATATCTGCTTACCCTTTCTCTGTGCATAACCGGAAGAAACCAATTTTTCAATGATACTTGCCCTTGTTGCCGGAGTCCCCAGCCCTTTCTTTTCTGTTTCAGAATCAAACTCCTTATTACCGGCTGTTTCCATTGCAGCGAGGAGCGTATCTTCTGAAAGCTTTTGTCAAGGGGGTGCATGGATATTTTTCATATTACTTACGCAGATTCTCTCTCTGCTTCTGCCTGAATAATGCGTTTCAATCTGTCCTCAGCAGTCAAACCGCTACTATGGTCAAAAAACACTTTGACTTTATAATTTGTTTTGCCTTGCTTAATCACAAAAACTCCATCCGGTTTATTTTTCTCCGAATGGTTATTTGGGGTGGGTAGTGTACTGTTCACGATATTTGTCATACGATATTCCTCCTAATTAAATGAAAAAAGCCCGACAAGGAAAGGTCTGACAACGAAGTTCCGACAACGGACATCAGAAAACCTTTTTTCTTTATCGGGCGATACTATTTTTTTACTATTTCCTTTTTCTTTATAATATTGGTTGTCATGGTTGTCAGAGAGGGAAAAGTGCCGCAATATCAAGGCTTTCGGGATTTTTGCCCGACAACCAGACCGACAACCGGCTCGACAACCGAAGCGACAACGGGCTTTTATTTTTGCTTCAACCATTCCTCCGGAAGTCCTAACTGTTCCATTTCCTCTGTCGGGATTTCCTGAAAACCATCCATGCTGTTGTCAGGCTCGTTGTCGTTCCTGATACGCTCCCAGCCCTTTTGTCTGCGGTAAGGCTCTGGAAAATATCTCGGATTGCTGAACGCCCTCCAGCCTGTGACAGCGTTATTCATAATGTCGTTGATCTCTCGCAGCTCCCATTGTTTCGGTTCGTCATAATCATGCCCCAGTGCTTCCTTGTAAAGCTGCTTAGAGCAGACTATGCTGCCGGAATAGCGTTCCAGATAGTCTAAAATCTGTCCTGCCTTTGTGTCCTCCGGCATAAAATCCTTTTGGTGGGCTTTCAGATAATCGTTCATAGCCGGACTGAATCTCAGACGGAAATTGCCGCTTCTGTAAATCTCCATAGCTTCTGCCCACATCTGATTGATATACTCTCTGGAAGCCTGTTCATCTGCCAAAATATGAACCTCAGCCCTTTCAGGATAGACCATAACCGGAACGAAGCGGCGGTTGCCTGTTCTGTCAAGGGGAAGAAAGTCAAGGGTATTAGAAGAACCTCCAAACACACATTGTCGTTTTCTGTCTGCCGGATGTGTTTCATAGGGTATCTTATAGGTTTCCTTTTGGCGGCTCAGAAAGGATTTGATTTCTTCAATGCTCTTAGCGTTGGCGGTTGCAATCATTTCCGACATTTCAATAATCCAATGCCCCTGCATTTTGCGGTACACATTTTCATCATCCAGCTTTTTCAAGTCATCAGAGAACCAATCATCATTGAACGCAAGCAAACGGAAGAAAGAGGACTTTCCGGCTCCCTGACCGCCTACAAGACAGAGCATTACCTCAAATTTGCACCCCGGCTTAAAGGCTCGTGAGATAGCACCCAACAGAAACAACTTCAATGCTTCATAGGTGTAATCATCTGTATCAGAACCGAGAAAGCGGTGCAGACAGAAGCGTATGCGTTCCGTTCCGTCCCAGTGTAGGGCATTGAGAAAATCGCAGACAGGGTGGTAACGGTTTTCGTTGGCAATAACCGCAACTGCGTCTATGATTTTCTTCTCTACGGTCAATCCATAGTTTTCTTCAAAATATAGGAGCAGATATTTCACATCTACATCCGTCAATGTCGGGCTGTCACGATACCAGCCGAGGGGCTTCACAATGTCGATTCTTTCGGTCAGAAGATTTTTTCGGATAGCCCCTTTCAAAAGTGGGTCATATTGCAGAACACGCTTATAATTTGCGGCAGTATTATAAACCTTACCTTTCTCGCTCTGCTCTAAGCTGTTTCGGATTTCTTCTACTGTACATGGTTCTGTCTGCTGACAGTTCTGCAATTCGCTGTTCAAGTTTCAACGCCTCCTTTCTCTGTTCTGCCACAAGTGCTTTTCGTTCCTCCAATGAACCATACAGAAGAATATCAAGCAGATATTCGATATAGTTCTTCCTATGCAGTGCTTCTGCAAACAGGGGATTCCATTCCTCATCCGGCTGTTTAGGAGCGTATTTCTTTTCCCATTCTCTAAGAAGATGAAAATAATCTGTCAGCACCTTGTAGCAATGATTTTCTTCTTTTTGATATTTCTGCTCCGGTGTCGGCTCACGAATACGAGGGCGGACACTGGGCTTTTGTCGGCTGTCATAGTTAAGACCAAAATCTTCAGCAAGTTTGACAGCAGCTTCCCTCAGCCCGATACCGAATAGCTTCGCTGTCAGATCAACAGCATCTCCGGTTGCTCCGCAGCCAAAACAGTAATAGCGTTCATCCAGCTTCATACTGGGGGACTTATCCGAGTGAAACGGACAACACGCCATACCTGTGCGACCCACTTTCAAGCCATAGGCTTCTGCGGCTTGTCGGGCAGTAACATTTTCTTTTACAATTTCAAATACATTCATGTGACTCCTTTCCTGAAACGAAAAAAGCACCTGTCATTTTCAAAACGAAAATAGCAAGTGCCTTAAAGTTCCATATTTAATTTTGGGTGCAAAAAAGCAGGAGACCTTTTCTGATATGCTCCCTTCATGATGACAGTTTGTTTTTTCACTGTCTCTCATAAAGGGAGCATATCATTTCAGATTTCCTGCTTCACTTCAACTTACTTATTGTTTTAACTTTTTGATTCAAGAGTAAGGAATGGATATTGCATTCTATGATAACCCCCTTTAACTGAAAGAGTTAATTCATATTGAATACAGTTATCGTCAAATAGTATCTCATTTGAAAACACACCATCCCTTTGTATTACAAAAATACCATTTATATTATCATCTATTTCCAATTCTATCCGTTCTCCACTTTTAATTGCCACACCCAAATCTTGTGGGGAACATACCAGCTTAAATTTACGATTTCCTTTCAAATCGTACAATCCCCAATACATACTCCAATAAGCACTATCTTCTTCTCCGCATGGAAGATCTCCTAAAAGAAAATTCTTTCTGAAATCTTGTCGTGAAATTTTAGATACAACCCATAGGTGTGAAAAATAGCTACGAAGCTGTTTTTTACGATTAATTATGATTCTTCTTTTATTCATAAATTTTTCTAACCTCTACTTCTGCGATTTGGAGTGAAATCATTTCAAGATATAAGTGTTTAAACCATTTCATCTTATCCGCTCCTTTACTATTCCATATTTTGAATGAGGGAGATACTCAACTACTAAGTGTTCTCCTTGATGAATACCTGTACTATATACTATTACAGATTTTTCCTGTCCAGTATCATCCTTTATTGATATACTTCGCTCTTCTAGCCTTTCCTCATCACTATAATTCCAAGACTCTACTATTCCTTCTGTAACTGTATACTCTTGCTTGACTAACGTCGGAATATCTAATATAGCAGGAATAACTATGCAATAAACCATAAATATCAAACCTATCCCAGAAATAATTTTAATAGTTTTATTAATATTTTTTTCGTGATTTCGTATCCAATCTCTGGTGTCACCAGGTGCCTGCTCCCATTTTATAAGTCTAACCTTCTTCCATATCCAATATAGGTATATTATTAAAAAGATAACTATAACTGTAACTTTTCCATACAAGCAAAGTAAAATTATTTCCATTAGAATTCCTCCTTCTACATTATCGGACACTCTATCATTTCATTTAATTTTTCCTCTCTTAGTAACTCCGAAAGCTTTTGTAAATATTCTGTAACATAAGAGATTTCTGTTTTTTCTAATGGTTTCTCTTTATCTTTTAGCCTTGATTTAGTAATAGGAATTAATGTATTCGTAACAAAATCCGGAAATAGCTTCTAACGCAAAAAATTTCTTACTATCATTATACTTCATCAACCTAAAGAATGGAAGATATTTTCCTGCTCCCTAAAGCAAAAGCACCTGTCATTTTCAAAACGAAAATAGCAAGTGCTTTAGAGTTCCATATTCAATTTGGGGTGCAAAAAAGCAGGAGACCTTTTCGGATCTCCTGCTTAGTAAAGCTGTGAAGATTTAATTGTAGTCAGTTTTTCTTATACCATCCGAAATTTATACTTTAATGTTCTCTCATAACAAAAATCAATTTTGTCCTCCAACAAAAATACCGTTTGGGGGATTATCCCATATAAAATTATCCTCAGCCACTTCGCTCTCCAATGCAATTTCAATTTTATATATCCCCACATTTTGGGCATTTTCATCATCCTCACTATACATATAAAAATTCATACAATACCTTTCCTTCTCTGTCAATATGAGATACATACCATCCAATTCCGTTTTCCTTTTACCATAGTTGCTTTCACTTGATGATGCACAATCGCCCTCAAAACTTTGGATACTGCCCTCAATATAATCGAAAAAAGCAGAGATTTCAGTGTCTAAATTCTCAATGTTCTTTTTGCTTTCTTCGGAAAATAGAGATTTGAGTTTCTCTGAATCCTGTTGCTTATATGCCTCAATAACTTGTTGACATATTTTATCCGTTTCATTTTGTTCAGAGCTAAACCAGTCATTGAAATACTTGTTAGAGCAGCCTGTTAAACCGAGTATCATAATCACACTGGAAAACAACAATACCTTTTTCATATAATTACATCCTTTACTTGATAATTGCAAAATCACTTATTGGATTAAGGTCATTACAAAAAATTTCTTACTATCATTATACTTCATCAACCTAAAGAATGGAAGATATTTTCCTGCTCCCTAAAGCAAAAGCACCTGTCATTTTCAAAACGAAAATAGCAAGTGCCTTAAAGTTCCATATCCTGTTTTTTGCTTTTCGCCGGAATTGTCCGGCTGACTTCACGCTCTGCCATTTCCTTCTTCTTGCGGCTCAACTGCTCTATAATGGAACTTTTGGCTTTCTTCTTGATTTGCTCCGTTCCGGCTTTTTTGACCTCCGGTTTCATCAGCGTAGTTTGGATTTTCTGAATAGTTGATTTCATAGCATTTGTGATTCTGGCAATCACGCCATCCAATCGTTTCACTGCATACTCAACTTCTTTCTTTGAAGCCTTACGCTCAGGGGAGAGAACCCACGCCTTAGACTGCTCCACCAGCTTAATATCCTCCTTGTGCGTTTCCAGTTTTACAGTATCAGCAACGACCTCAACCGCCTTGTCATAGGCAATATCGGCAACCTCGTCCACCAAAGCTTCCACATCTTCAATCTTCATCGTGAGTTCTTCCAACTTTTGCTCCTGTGCTGCCAGTTGCTCCTTTTGCTTGAAAAGAATATAGTCCTGTTTTTCCAGATATGCACGACCACCATATTCCGGTTCTTCTTCCAGTTGTAAGCCATGCTTTTTCGCCACATCAAACAGCAGCACTCGGCAAGCTGAATCGAAAGTCATCTTGCGGTTGTTTTTTCTTCCGACTGGCTTCTCCGGTTCCGGCAGTTCAAACCCCAATGCTTCCAAAGCCTTTTCCTGTTGTGGGGCAATCTCTCCATATTGATTTTCACAGTCGAACACATGACGCTCGTGAATATGAGGGGTGCTTTCATCCAAGTGCAGCGCCCAATTCAGGATATGGACATGAGAGCTGAAACGCTCATTTGCGATTTCCATAAATTCTGTGACGATCTCAATGAGCAATTCCGGCGGAACATGATTGTCAAGCGTTCCAATCTGATAGACCGTTTCCTCTGGACAGGTCTTTTTGCTTTTGAGTAAATCTCCAGTTTCCTTATTTCTTTCAGGGTGTCGGTTCTTCACATTTCTTTCATTCTGTCCTGTTACAAAATCATGATACCGCTGACGATAAAAAAGCTGTTCCACATCTTCAAAAGTGGCAGACAGCTCATTTTCCTTTTCGGGATTTTTGAAATTGCGGAAGCCATTGTAACAGTCCCAATAGAGATTTAGTTTGGCTCGTTCTTCGTCAATGTGTTCGCTGTTGGCAATGTCAAAACTGCGGTCATTGTGCTTCGGATTATAAACGCCATTCTTTCCGGCTCGTCCATTGTGTCTTGTTAATTTCACATGAGTTCCTCCTTTTCTTTTTGATTTCCCCGACAGGGGAGAAGGGCAGCGAAGCTGATTCCTTGCGGCTTTCTGCGTCAAGTAATACCCAGTACTAAGTGGCGAAACGCCACTTAACTGGGCAAGGCTGCCGCCCTTGACCTGCACAGGGATATTGCATTCCCTGTACCCATGCACAAAGGGTTGCACCCTCTGTACTCCCGCTCGAACAAACTGACTTCGCCCCGTCTCAAGCTCTGTCAGTTCCTTCGGTTTTACAAAACAGTCCACCGGACTATTTTGCAAAAAAGAAAAACCGACGCATGATCGCTTTACGCTCAATACATCGGTTTCTTTATCTGACCTTGACGGTCATATTCAGTTGTGGCAGATTACAGGTAATCTACAAATTTCCCAAAACAAAATAGGATATTTATTTTTATTCTATTCAACTACATACCCATATTCTGTGTGTGGTAAATACCTTACAGTTATCTTATCTCCTAAATCGCTACCTGTTCCCCAATATTTTAATGAATGTTCTTCTCCAGTTTTCTCATCTCTAATATGTATTCTTCTTTCACTATTAGAGTTTTCTCCTGACATTGCACCTTGTGTAACTTCTCCGGTAACTTCAACTAAATTGTTAGATAGTAAATAAGGTATATCCAAGCAACAAGGAACAGTTATAAATATACCGAGAATCAATAACCCAACAACTGCCATCACATTGATTATTTTTTCCCATTTTTGATATTTTATTTTTTCTTCTTCATTGACAGCCTTTCGTTTTATAAACTTCCCATTTTTCTTTCTATGCAAAACATACATAATTAAGACTATAAATGATACTATAATCACTCCAAAAGTTCTAAACATCAATAATGCCATAAATTTGTACTCCTTTCAAAGCGACACGCTATTTATTAACAGCTTTATCAGCTAATCTTTTATCTCCCCATGGCGTTTTCAGCATAGGCTCATTATCAATAATTCCTGCTCTTAAAATTTCAAGGGGTTTTTCTAATTGTAAGATGTTTTTATTATCTATAATAATAGCAGTTTGAAATTCCTCAAAACTTTCAAAAACTCTGTCTTGAAATATAAAAGATATATTTTCTTTACATTCCTCTGCGTTAGCAGGTAAAACACAGGAACCCATCACATATTTTTTCTCATTATAGGAAAACTCAATAAGAGTAAAAGCCATATCATTATCATAATCAGACTTGATAATTTCCATTAGATCTTTTGCTTCAATAATGAGCGTTGGCTTTTCATTTTTCTTAAAACCAAACATGAATAACACCTCCAAGAATTAACTTTATCTTATTTTTCATTATACTTCATCAACTTAACGAATGGAAGAAAAAATTTGTGTGCAGAGTTCCTGTTCAAGCCTTGTAACGCGCATTTATGCAAAATCCATAGTCCCCGATACTTTCCTCACGGGTGATATACAGTCGGAATTCTGTCAGCTCATGAAATAAGAAAAACCGACGCATGATCGCTTTACGCTCAATACATCGGTTTCTTCATCTGACCTTGACGGTCATATTCAGTTGTGGCAGATTAGCCAATTTGAAAAATTACTCTGGCACATCTACTGAGTAGCTCAGACAATCGCCTCTTTTATTGCTTTTCAAATCGTTATAATACCACATATACATCGTTCTACCATATTCTTCATATTCTATAATCCCATCTGGCTTTTGACCTTCTACTTCTAATGAGTAAATTTCTTTATCATGTGCATAGCCAAAAACGAATCTGGTATCCGGATAATTTGGATTTAAGTCTTGTTGAATATCACTTATTGTTAAAGATAAATGGATAAATTTTTTGAAGTCTCCCCCATAAGTGGTATCTGGTGTAGTGGTAGCTGGTGTAGCATTTACAAACGCATATTGTGTACTTTCATTTTCTATCTTTTTTTTGCAGCGTGCAATCACAAAACCTTGAACGGGATCGTTATCACTTCCTGCCCGATAGAAAATAGTATCATACTGTTTGCCATTCCATATATGCAATATTTCATCAACATGATTAAGAAAATCTTCTGGAACAGAAAATTCTTCATTTTCAGCATTCAAAGGAGAATTCAAAATAGCTTCTTCGACAGAACTATAATATATGAGTTCAGAATCCTTTTTATCGTAATCACTCAAATTGAATTCGACATATGCATTGTCTTTATTGTCATCTTCCGGAACATAAGTATAACGACCATTTTCAATATGGTCATCATAATCAACAAACAGTCCAATACATATCAGCGCTGCAAAAATCAAAAAAACTATTCCTACAATGATTAGCAATATTTTCAAAAATTTTTTCATACAAAAGTCCACCTTCTTGCTTCATTTCAGTAAATTATATCATACCGATATGAACAATTCAATTCACGCTCTATCAAGTAGTTTTTTACTTACCTATAACGCACATTTCCGCAAAATCCATAGTCTCCGATACTTTCCTCACAGGCGATATACAGTCGGAATTCTGTCAGCTCATGAAATAAGAAAAACCGACGCATGATCGCTTTACGCTCAATACATCGGTTTCTTCATCCGACTTTGACGGTCATATTCAGTTGTCTAACATCGTACTGTTATAAAATCTATGTCATTTACGATTTTTCTTATGCTGATTTGCCCAGTAAGATTTTACAGGGATTCTTCTTCTCTCTATATCCTCCATAAATTCTTCTTTGTCAATATTACTATCAATGGTAAATAATTTTTCTCCATTTACATATACACGCATAGAACCTTTCTTTCTCTCGCAATAGGTAATGTCTTCAAAGTGAAAAGTTCTCTTTCTGCCAAAAGTTGAACGCCATGTGATTTCATCTCCGTTCACTTCCAGTTTCCACATTACCATATTGACTATTCCGCTTATGCCTACTAAAAAAAATATTCCAAATATACAAATGACAAACATATCTTCTTTTTCCCTAAGACTCATAGCCGTACAACAAGCAAAAAATATTGTACCTACGATAAATGCCACGACAAGGAATTTCTCTGTTTTTATTGTATAATGCGTTCTAATTATTCCCTTTTTCTGTTCTTCCTCTCGTTCTTTAGCTCTCTTTTGTTGAAGATTTACAAGATATTTCAAAAGAAGAAGTACAACTAAATAGGGACCTATTTGTGTAATTATATTAAAACACATTCGTAAAAAATCATTCATTTTGCCCTCCATAGTCCCAGATATATAAAAATGATTGTTTGAAATCGAGCATTAAAAACCTCAATTTTTCATATTTTATTATACTTCATCAACTTAAAGAATGGAAGAAAAAATTTTGTGTGCAGAGTTCCTGTTCAAGCCTTGTAACGCACATTTCTGCAAAATCCATAGTCCCCGATACTTTCCTTGCAGACGATAGGCAACGGTCAAAACATCAGGTCTGCACCTGACATTTTAACCGCATATCAGCCCTGATTATCACATTGTCCCTGCTGGCTGTTCAGCCCATGCTTTTTCGCATATTCGCTGGCTTTCTGTCTGCGTTCCTCACTGTAAGGCGGCAGGAAGCGGATAGACAGACGGGACTTTGCCAGCTCATAAGAAACACCGCCTTGAACATTGGATTTTTCCAGTCTGCAAAGGTCAGGGTACTTCTTAGCAAAAGCAGCCAACCTCTTTTTCAATCCGGCGTTGTGGGTGTAGATATTTGCCTTGTCCTCGCCCTCATTAAAGAGAACGATTGTTTCTTTCTCAATCTTCGTAAGTCTCGCCATAGCAGCCCTCCCTATGGTTTTTCAACACACGCAGCTTGCAGTAAAAGCAGCGATACCACCTTTCAACACCTTCAGCACTCAGCTTAACGGAAAGCATATAAAACAGCTTCTTCGCCACTGGATCGGGTGCAAGGGCAGCTACCATACGCAAACGCTCGACAGTTGCTTTCAGGTTCGGACAGCCAAAGGCATAAAGGGCTTCCATTTCATTCCGGTTCATCTTCATTGTGTTTTCCTCCTTAAAGTTTGATAAATGAAAAGCGACAGACACTTCATAAGGAAATACCTGTCGCTTCGTTTACGATACAAATTTGTTGGTTTTGGACTTGATAAAATCAGCAGTAAATCATTTCCTGTCTGATGATTTCTTCGGCTCGGTTACGGATAGAGTTCATGGACTGTACCCACAACATCTGATTGTCTGCTTTCATGGTTTCGGTCACGCCCTCGGCTTGTTTCATCTGCTCAATGATAAGGCTGCACCTTTCCGTTGCCTGTTCATCCAGGTCAGCAAGGTAAGTATGCAGTTCGCCGGATAAACAGAGGGCAGAGAACCTTGTAGGGCGGTACTGCTCCAAATATGTCCTGTGCAGTCTGCCCCACATACCGATAGGGCGGTGTTCCTCCGGTAGCTTCAAGTCCGGCACATAGTAATCGCCCACAAGAACATAGTCCAGACCGTTGCTTTTGTCATGGATTCGTGATTTCAATTCTGTCATGCTATTTTTTCTCCTTTCACTTTTTGCCGATTTGATTTGCTTGTGACGTTCTGTTCAACACACACATTGCTATCAGAACTTTTTTCTTCTGCTATACGCTCATGCTCCGCAAATTCTTTTGATTTCTCACGAATCTTTTTCATATACTTACGATTGGATTCTCGTTTTCTGCGAAGTCGTTCCGCCTCTTTTTCAGCAGCAATCCTTTCTTCCTCTGTTGGTTCATGCTGCTCCACAGGTACTTGAAATTGCCCGACATAGTTAAGATATATCTCCACCTCTGTGGTGCGGTCTGCACCTTTTCCTTGTGGCTCGTGAACCAGAATTTTGTCGATAAATTCATTTATCATGGCAGGAGTAAGTTCTGTAATATTCTCATACTTTTTAACCAGCTTTAGAAAACGCTCCACATTATTTTGACCGCCTATAATCCGTTGCATATCAGCGGTGTCAGTCTCAATAATCTTGTTCAGCTCGTTCTGCTCATTTTCATAATCAGTAAGCATACTCTGAAAAAGTCTGTCCGGCAATCTTCCAATCACATTATCTTCATAGATTTTCCTGATAAGCATATCCAGTTCGTGAACTCGCTTCTGATTTCTTTCAATGCGGTTTTTTACAGTTTCAGAAACAGCAATATCTTTCATCGCCGATTCTTCTTGCAGAGAATAAACAAACTCCCGCTCATTCAAAGAAACATAATGGCAAGTCTCCTGTATGGTTTTCAGAATGATGCTTTTAAGTGCTTTTGTTGAAATATGGTGGCAAGTACAATGTCGGTCATACTTCTGATAAGCAAGATTATATGTGGAACATTCATAACAATCTGCCGGATTGGAATAACTTGTCCTTTTTTCGCCTTTGGCAGTATAGTATATTCTTTCTCGCCCTTTCCGCTGCCTGTGATTATACATCGGCGCACCACAATCAGCACAGTAAATCTTTCCGGTCAGAACATTAGGCTCGCCCATAGGATCTGCTTTTCTTACATTCTGTCTTAACTTTTGAGCAAGCAGCCATGTTTCTTCATCGACAATAGGCTCTTGTGTATCATCAAAAACCACCCAATCTTCCTTATCTGCCCTTTTCGTCTTTTTGTCCTTATAGGAATTTTTGAATGTCCTGAAATTGACAGTCTTTCCGATATACTCTGGTCGGGCAATCAGAGTAGTAACCTGATTTCCTCGCCACATATACGGATTTTCTTTGTCATAGTTGCTTGCATGATTTCCAAGCCCCTTTTTGCCAAGATAATAAGATGGTCTTTCAATTTTTTCTTCTGAAAGTTCTCTTGCTATCTGATAAGGTCCTTTTCCCTCAATAGTCATGCGATAAATTCTGCGGACTACTTCAGCAGCTTCTTCATCAATAATCCAATGGTCGGGGTTTTCGGGGTCTTTCAAATAGCCGTATGGTGGGATATTACTTGTATGAGCGTTGCCGGAAGAACCTCTGGATTTCAGTACAGCTTTAATTTTCTTACTTGTGTCCCTGACAAACCACTCATTCATGATATTCAGAAAAGGGGCAAACTCACTGGTTTCTTGACGGTCACTGTCAATACCATTATTGATTGCTATAAATCGAACTTCCTTTTCTCTAAACAGAATGTCAGTGAAAAAACCTACTTGCAGATGATCTCTGCCGATTCTGGACATATCTTTGCAGATACAGGCAGTGATTTCTCCGTTTTTAACACCTTCAACAAGTCTGTTCCATGAAGGTCTGTCAAAAGTCGCTCCACTCCAACCATCATCGGTAAAATGAACAAGATTCGTAAAACCATGTTTCATAGCATAATCTTCAAGCATTTGCTTTTGATGAACTATACTGTTACTCTCTCCAGCATTATCATCATCACGAGACAGTCTTTCATACAAAGCAGTAATGCCATTGCTTCTATCTTTTTTTCTTCTCATGCTGAACTCCTTTCTTCAATTCCTATCCACTCCTTACGCTCACAAAATATCACATCATTGAATGGTTTCGGCGGAGAGGTATAATGTGTGGTTTTCTCTGCTTTTACTGGAAAAAGCCTCATTCCTTCTTCATACCCAGCAGGAATCGAAGTCTCTTTTTCCTTTTCTTCCACTGGTTCCGCTTTGACACACAGATGTTTAAATACCTTTTCTACTTCCTTAAATCCCATCTGTACTGGAATCTTCCCTCTGGCTTTAAAATCATGTTCCTGGCACTTTACCGTAATATCTGTCTGCTCATACAGATATTCTTCTCCGGTTGCCTGTACCAGCTGCTGACAGATCAACATCATCAGATTCTTTTTATCTGCCGGTAAATCAGAGATTCCTTTTTCTACAGCTTCTTTCGTCGGAAGAATCGCATGGTGATCAGATACCTTTGCATTGTTGATTACCCTTTTTATGCCATGCCCCAACTGTCCATAATCTACAAACGAAAGTAATACTGGCATTTTTCCTACCAGCTCTTCCACCGAATCTTTCATATCCTCCGTTACAAACTGGCTGTCTGTTCTTGGATAAGTAACCAGCTTTTCTTCATATAATTCCTGTAACATCTCCAGTGTGCGTTTTGCTGTATATCCAAAGTAACGGTTGGCTTCTCTCTGCAGGCTTGTCAAATCATAAAGTCTTGGCGGAAATGCTTTTTTATCCTCCTTCTTCATCTGTGTGACCACAGCGGTCGAACCATTACATAACGCTGCCAGCAGATCCGCAGCTTCTTCATTTGCAATGTTTTCGGAAACTACTGTAAGTTTTCCATCTGTCAGTGCTACCTTATAAAACGCTTCTTTTTGAAAATGCTCAATCCTCTCCTGCCGTTCTGCAATCATGGCAAGGGTTGGGGTCTGTACCCTGCCTACAACCAATCGTTTAAAATATCTCGTGGTGTATGCTCTGGTTCCATTCATTCCGATCAGCCAGTCAGCCTGTGCCCTGCACACCGCAGCCATACAGAGATTCTTGTATTCTTCCTCACTTTTCATTGTCTGGAAGCCTTTCTGAATGGCGGCATCTTCCATTGAGCTGATCCACAGACGTTTTACTGGTTTCCTGCATCCGGCAAGCACATACACCCTTTGAAAGATCAGTTCTCCTTCTCTTCCTGCATCACAGCCATTTACCAGATATTCCACATCGCTTCGGGTCATCAGACCTTTTAAGACATCAAACTGCTTCTTTTTATCCTTGGAAACTTTCAACTTCCATGCTTCTGGAAGGATTGGCAGATCATCGAACTGCCATTTTTCATATTTCGGGTCATATTCCTCTGGCTGTGCATACTCTGCCAGATGTCCTAAGCACCAGCTGACGATACAGCTTTCTCCCTCCAGATAACCATCCTCCCGCTTATAAGCGGACAGATTTTTCGCATAGCTTTGTGCTACACTTGGCTTCTCTGCGATCACTAAAAATTTAGACATAATCCTTTCCTTTCTATCAAAAAGGCAGCCAAAATTTCTGGCTGCCCCTGTCCTTATTACTGTTTCCATCTCTTAAAAACGCTTATTCTTCTTTTTCATCGTCCTCTTCATTTACATACGGACCATCTGAAAATTCAAGCTGTTCACTTACATAATCTTCGTCCTTACTACGTCCATGTTTCTTATAGACTGCGATTCCTGCAAAGCCTAAGATTGCTGCAACTACGATAGCTGCAAGACCTTTCACATTCATTCCGCTTTTCTCTTCTTTCTTCACTTCGGTTTCCTCCTCTGCTACTGGTGTAGTCTCCGGTGTGGTTTCCGGGATCACTACGGTTGATTCTTCAGTTTCCTTCTCTTTTTCTGTTTCATCCAGAAATTCTGCCAGATCATTCTCATCGACCAGAGACATCATATACACGTTCTCTGTATTACTGGAACGGTCAATGACCATGTAAAAAGTATTCCCCTTTTTCGTCTGGATAGTAAGGAACTGTTTTGTATCATCATTTTCCTTATCATCTACAAGCTGGGCATTTCCCGGTGTAGAAAAAGCAGAATTATTACTCTCTCCGGTAACTCTTCCCGTATCCTCTGCTTTCTCCGTATCTTTACTTTTTTCTGTTGTTGTCTCTTCCACCACCGCTGTCGTTGTCTCTTCTGCCGGTGGATTTGCATTTGCATAAACAGTAGCAAGGGATGTTCCCGAAATCATTGTTACCGCCATAGCAATCATCAGAAGTTTCTTTACCACTTTATTCCTCATCGTCTAAAACCTCTCTTTCTGCCACCTGCCCCACAGGTGGTCTGTTATCGCTTTCTTTTTGGGGTGTCTCCTTGGTATCTTCCACTGTGATACCGCCGTCCTCATTCATCTGAATCGTAACGGTTCCTTTCTGAATCCCGTCAAGCAGTACCAGCAGCTCCCGACTGTCCAGCTTCATAGAACGAAATGATTTGATAATCTCCATATCTTCCATCTGCTGTTTTAAAGTATTCTGCCGTTTCAGATGTTCCTGAAGCTCTGCAATCTTATCCTCTGTTTTCTGAATATCATCCAGAATCTTTTTTAATTTCATGTTCATCTGCTCTGTCACCTCCTCTAATGCAGACGACCAAATGCCATAAAGTGTTCCTGCCAGTAGGCACTTGCGATACTTGTATATTGCACCGGCTTACCACAATGGATCATCATGTTATTTCCAACATAAATTCCCACATGGCTTGCTCCCGGTGTACTGTATGTACCCTGGAAGAAGATCAGGTCTCCCGGTTTTGCTTCTGATGGAGATACCTGCGAACAGTGCGAACGAAGTTCATCTGCTGTACATCTTCCGACATTCCAGCCATTTCCACAGTTATTGATAACCCAGCTTACAAAACCAGAGCAGTCAAAACCACTTGGGGAATAACCACCCCATGTATAAGGAACTCCAAGATATTTCTCTGCTTCCCGGATCATCTTTGCAAACTGCGGATCAGATAAAGCATCTGTCGGTATGCTATAACCAAATCCACCACTTCCGGTGGGTATGCTGTTTAAGTCAAACAGGTAATCACGATTTCCATAATATTTGTTATACGCATCGTATCTTTCCTGTTCTTCTTCCGTCATGCGACTTCTCAATACGGTATCCAGATTACGGTTTGTCATCGTCACATCCAGACGGTTTACTTCTTTTGTTGTCGTAACCTGCACTTCCTGGCTTCCATTGCTGTCTGCTATGTATGCCTCCCATGTCTGGTGCCCGTGTGCGGAAGCTGCTGCATGGTTATCATAATAAACATCAAACTGAACACCATATCTTGCAAAAGCTCCGGTATCTTCTACTACATATTCCACACCATTCATAATGACATGGGTTCCCATCGGTACAAAAGGATTTGATGCATCTACTGCGATCGTATGATTGGCTGTCGGCATTGCACCGCTGGCTGTTGGTCCTCCACTCCACTGCCCACAGCAGATGGAGCAGTTACAATACCCACTGGTGACAACCTGTCCCAGTGATTCTCCTACCCGGACTGTCTTTGTTTCGGTAACTGTCTCTCTGGTAGAATCTGTCGTAATACCATACTGCTGACGGAAAATGGACTCTATCTCCTCTGCTACTTCATCATAAGTAAAACCACCGTATTTTACTGTCAGATAAGAGATCAGCTGATATGGATTATGGCCGATCTCATCAATCTGGTACCGGTATTCATCGTAATCCGGATGCGTAGATTCCATCTGATTGATCTGCGTATTTAAAGCTTCTTCTAATGCCCGGTATGCATTTTCAGCGGCATAAATGTCCTCATCTGTACTGGAATAACTGGTGGAAATAATGGCAGACGAAGCTCCATGCAGGGATGCACTGCAGCTGGTAAAACTTGCTGCAATCAAGACAAAGATCAATCCAAAGATAGCAACTGTAGCAAAAATCCCACGATTTTGTGCCGCAATCATTTTGACTGCATCTTTTGCTTTCTCTGTAAATTTCTGTGCTGAAGTAATCGCCGCATCCTTTGCCTTTTTGCTCTGCTTTGCAGCCTGATACTGTTTCTGATAACGTTTCTTTTGGAACAGCTTTTGCAATGCAGATTTTCTTTTCTGCTCCGCTTCCTTCTTCACCATATTTTTTGCTTCATTTCCATAAACAGATTCAAACATCAGCCTGCTTTTTTCTGCTTCATCAAGAACGCTTTCTTTCAGTCTTTTTGACTGTTCCCTCCTTTGCTTTAAGCGTTCCCTTGTATAAATGGATTTTCTTGCAAGGCTTTCTCCTGCAAGCTCTGCCCGGTGTGCCCCTTCTACCGCAGCATTATCATCTTCTGCCTCATGGGTTTTCCAATGAGCCGCCGTAGCCGCAGCATCTTTCACGGCAGATGCAGAACTTCGGATACCGATACCGGCTCCATGTACCATGCCATCACTTTCATCGCCAAACGATAATCTGGAACTCTTTTTCCGCTGTTCTTTCAGCACACGTTCCCGCTTCGATTTGCCTTTGATCTTCTCCGAAAATCCATCCAGAGACTCTTCTGCCACTTCTGAAGTTTCCCTGTACCGGGCAGCTTCTCTCTTTGCCGTCTTGCTTTCTTCGGAAGCCTCCTTTTCCTTCCGTCTTTCTTTTGACGCATAATCTCTGACCATCTTTTTCTTACGGAGATCCCGGCTGTCTGCAACCGTTTCCAGATAAGCCCGTTCTCCCCTTGGCTGTCCACGGATGCTCTCACTGCGAAATGCGGATTTCGTTGCAGCTGTGCTTTCATCGGCTACTTGTTCCCTATCCAGTTCTCCATCTATATCTTGTTCTGACTTCTCATCCAGCACAGATTCTCTACTATATCTGGTTTTTTTTGAACTTTGCTCCGGATGTTCTGTTTCCCTTTTTTCATTGATATGCTCACGCCTTCTCTTACTGAAATCCAGTTCATCCTTTTTTTCACTACGGGAAACCTCTGTATCCATGTCCCGTCCAGTGATCCTTTTTTCTTCTTTATTCCGAAGATTCTCTTCTCTAAGACCATCACGGCTCATCTTCTGGACGGTTTTATCTCTCGCTTTATACTCATGCTCCTGCAAATCTCACCATCCCCTTTGCACTTTATCCCGGCAGAAAAATTGCCGGAAACAATTTCCCGGCTCATCCCCTGCTTTTGTTCTATTTTGTTTTTTATATTTTTTAATCGTCTCTTTCTCCGATACCAAGTTTTTTACGCTTCTCCACCTCATCCGGCTTAGAAGTCATCAACGCATACAGCATCAGGGAATTATCAAATTTATCCTTAAACGGAATAATGGTACTGCCATAAAAGACCAGTCCCTCGCCTTCTCCACTGTTGGTAACATAAGAGAGCTGGTGTGGTGAAATGTTCAGCTGCTTTGCAAGAATCTGCCTGTCACCGGATGCCTGGTTTAACATCAGGATAAAGTCAGAATTTTCAAAGATATTTTCTATCTCACGGCTGGCAAGCAGGTCTTTTACATTCTGTGTGATACCCGTCGGAATACCGCCCCATTTACGGAATCGCTTCCAGATCTCCACACTGTACGCAGCTGTCTGCTCTTCTTTTAAAAGCAGATGAAACTCATCAATATAGTATCTGGTACTCTTATTTGCTGAACGGTTAATCGTCACCCTGTTCCATACCTGATCCTGTACAATCAGCATACCAAGCTTTTTCAGCTGTTTTCCCAAGTCTTTGATGTCAAAACATACCATGCGGTTACTCAGTTCCACGTTGGTTCTGTGATTGAATACTTTCAGAGAACCGTTAACGTAGATTTCCAGTGCAGTCGCAAGACGCTGTGCCTCCTGTTCCTTCTGCTCACGGAGAAGATTATATAAATCCTCTAAGATCGGCATCTTTTCCGGTACTGGATCAGAAAGAAAATTCTGATACACCAGACGTACACAACGGTCAATAACTGTTTTTTCTACCGGCTCCAGTCCATTCTTCCCACCAACTACCAGCTCACAAAGAGACAGGATAAAATCGGATTTTAAGGAAAGTGGGTCATCATCTGCATAATCCAGATTGATGTCCATCGGATTGATATAATCATGGCTGGTCGGTGAAATGCGGATAACCTGTCCATGAAATGCCCGGAACAACGGATAATACTCCCCTTCCGGATCGCACACGATAATGTCATCTTTTGTCACGATAAATGCGTTGGTGATCTCACGCTTTGCCGCAAATGACTTACCGGCACCCGGTGTACCCAAAATCAAACCATTCGGGTTTTTCAGTTTCTTTCTGTCTGCCATGATCAGATTATTGGAAAGGGCATTTAAACCATAGTAAATGGATTCCCCACCCATAAACAATTCCTGTGTGGTAAACGGAACAAAGATTGCCGTAGATGTTGTGGTAAGTGCCCTTTTGATAGGCACAAGATTCATAGCAAGCGGCAGGCAGCTCATAAGCCCCGGCTCCTGCTGATAATCCAGACGTTTCAATGCACAGTTATATTTCTGTGCAATACCGGCAGTCTGGAATACGACATTTTCAAGCTCCTGCTTTGTCTCTGCCGTATTTAAAAACAGTGCCGTTAAAAGGAACATCCTCTCATTCCTGGACTGTAAATCTTCCAGAAGTCTCTTGGCTTCTCCACCATATGTATTTAAGTCTGATGGGATAATGTCCATGTCATATCCGGCACGAACTGCCTTTTTCTGCTCCTCAATCTTCATACGGTTAATATCGGTCACCTTGCTCTTTACCAGCTTGATCGCTTTCATCTGGTCAATGGACTGGATATGGAAATTCACCATAAGGTTACTGTCCATCTCCAAAAACTCTGCCAGCATCTTGTCCGTAAGCTCTGGGGCAAGAATCTGAAGATAAGAAACGGCTCCTATCGTTCCACCCATCTGAAAGTCTTTTCCATTCTTAAATACAAAGCTGGTCGGTGCGATATAATCCTTTGTGCTAAGACCTGTCCGAAGTACCTCATCATAAGAAAAATGGAAAGGGACTTTACTATCCTGATTAAATGTCTCATACATGATCTGCAGCCTTTCCGTTCCATTCAACGGATACGCTGTCACACCAAGAATCTTGAAGTTATTCATAATATCCGACTCGATACGTTCCAGTTTCGGTCGTGCTTCCCGGATACTCTCTGCTTCGATACCAAACGTGATATATTTGGTACGCATCAGACCATTATTTCCTTTTGCCAGCTGATTATTAAGCATCTGTGCAAACTCCATACGCAGATCATCAAACTCATCCTCCTGCGGATTGATATGGATAACCTTTTCATACTCCGCCATGTTGCTGTGCTGATTGATAAAGGAAAGCTGAAAATGAATCGTGCTGTCAAAATAATTTAAAAAATCACACCAGTTTTCAAAGATCGCATTTTTGTCCTCATTTTGAGCTAACTGGTAGTTGATGTCATAAAAACGGATGGTCTTGGAATAAAATTTATCCTGCACACGGCAGATACCATCTCTCCCCATCTCATGATAAGGAATGGACTGCTGTGCTGTAATCCGTTTATCTTTGGCAGTATTTGCTACTTTCTTTTCAGTGCTTCCGCCTTTTCCTCCCGAAACCTTCTTTCCTTCCGGCTGCTGTCTTGGCGGTGCTGTAGATGAACTGCTCTTTTTCTTCTTTGCATTTTTCTTTGCTTCACGCATCGCCTGTTTCTCTGCTTTTGCCGCAAGTTTTGCTTCTTTCTTTGCATTTCTCTTATCCGCTTTTTCATGCTCTTTATGAAGTTTCGCTTCATATTTCTGTGCCCTTTTCAAAGCCTTCTTTTCCCTGCGGGTCAGCTTCCTGTTTGGTCGGCGTACCCCTCTCTGTCTTTCCAATGCTTCATAGCCTGTTACCATTGGCTCACTGTGCAGTCTGCCGCTTACCGGCTTACTGCTGACCGCCAGATCTGGAATATCTTCTCCACCATCCTCTTCATCCAGCCAGTAATCATTTGGATAACATTTTTCTTCCAATCTCTGCGGTGGCTGTCTATCGTTTTTTCTTTTTAACACTCTTCTGTCCTCCCTTCTTTTTTCTGACCATGATAAATTTCTTCTCATACAGATTTTCCATCTGATACTTCCGTACCGGAGGACGGATAAATTTCACGGTGATCATATTTTTCAAAACCTTTTCTAACGGAAGTCCATCCTTTTCATACATGGCAAATAAAAATGCCGGAAGCATCAAAAGGCACATCCCGGTGGCTGCGTTACTGGAACCGATGATCCCTCTGGTAAAGAAATAAAACGGAACTCCCACTGCCGCCGCAATCCCAAAACAGATCAGCTGCCGTTTGGTCAGGTTGAAGATGATCTTATTTTTAACCTTGGTTAAGTCTTTAGGCACTGATACAAATGCCATTGTCAGTTCCTCCTTTCTTAGTGAGCGTTGAAGATACTACGGGCAAAGTTTCCTGTTTTCATCAAACTGAAACAAAAGATCACCGTGTATGCCATCACGCCGAACAATGCAGAATGTATGTTATCTGACATCTGGATATTCGCTACTAAGACTGCGTAAATTCCCACGCAGACCATCATAAAGAATCCCTGAAATGCCAGTGCAAACAATCCACGAAGATAGTTGTTTCCAATCTGCCCCCATTCCCGGTTAGACATAGTTGCAAATGGAATAGCTCCAACGGACGAATAGAGATAGATTTCAATCATACGCCCATACAAAATCACTGTAATAAAGACTGAGATAACCTTCATACACAGGCTCACAAGCATCGTTTCCAGTGCCAGTATGACAAGTTCACCGATTTCCATAGATTCCATTGCCGTTTCCATCGTGGTAATCATCGTATCTATATTGATCGCTGTATCGGAACTGATGACACCAGCGGCCCGGCTCACTACTGACTGCCCGACATCAAATACCGCCATGGTAATCGTGAAAGTATGGCTGACGATCCAGACTGCCACCCACATCTTGAAAAAATATTTAAAGAACATCCATGTATCAATGTCATGCATATTGTTCTTTTCTGTTAACATGGAAATCAGCTCATAACAAAGCACAAAGGTAATAATCATACCGGCAATCGGTACAATGACCGAATCGGAAAGATTTTGTATCATGCTGAAAATGTTCCCATTCCAGCCCTGCGGTGTCTGCCCAACCTGAACAGCAATCTGACCGGTCTTTTCATTGACATCGGTATACATTGTTGTCAGGTTGGAACTTACCATGCCTGTCAGAAGATTCCTCATCCATTCTTCAATTGCTTCAAATATCCGATCCATGAGTCATCTCCCTCCTAAGTTTCTCAGCTAAACAAACCGGAAAGTAACGGTACAAGCTGGGTGCCGATCAAAACAACACCACCTCCCGCCATCAGCTGTTTTATCCCCAATTAGGTGTAAAAACTCTGCTCGATGGCGGGCGGCGGCG
>OBZI01000093.1_pt1 | contig 87807 bp, 70 predicted proteins | sample 1476911 | NCBI WGS metagenome assembly OBZI01 (sample SAMEA2580238, study PRJEB22360) | human gut metagenome | biome: human gut; feature: human-associated habitat; material: faeces | place: Denmark | collected 2008/2010 | reverse complement strand
AGCATGCCCTTACAGGGCGGGTGCATACCACGTCTTTTAGGCGTGGTTATGATTTACTATCAACTATTTTCCTTTATATTCAATAAAATGACCTTTATAGTGGTTTTTTGCTTCATACAGAGCTTTATCAGATTTCTTCATTAATTCTTCGATAGTATTATTTGGACCACTGCTACATACAAAGCCTCCAGATACTTTTATTGATTGATATGAATGATCAGGAAGTTCAATCAATTCTTCTTTAAAATAAGACCATAATTTATTTAATTGATTTATTATAGTATTTTTATCTTGATAATTATAAATAAAGAGACAAAATTCATCACCAGATCGTCGTGCGATTAAACAATTTGATTTAGAAAGCTTATTTAATGCGTAGGTCAAACGTTTCAAATAATGATCACCAAAATCATGACCATAAGTATCATTTATATGTTTAAATGAATCTAAATCAACCATTACAGCTGCATATAAATGATTATAATTATTGTTATTAATGACTAAAGTTACTTCTCTTTTGAATGATGGGTATAGTAATAGTCCAGTTAAATGATCATGATCTTTTTCGTACTGAATTTGTTTTTTCTTTAAAATATCAGAAGAAACATCATTAACAGTTCCATAGAAACCATTTTCATCTTTCACAAGTCGGATTTTTATAAAAGTATCTTTTTCAAGACAATAAACATCACTCTCACCTTCAATTGGATTGCTAATAATTATTTGTAGTTTTTTTAATAGTTGTTTTGGATCAAGATACATTTGATTTGCTTCTTCATCACTTAAATGGAGCAGTTCTTTCAATCTTGCAGTGGCAAAAAGTTGTTTTGTATCATTTTGATATTCAAATGCTGCTAGTGGGATATCGATAATGGAGATAATTTTTGATATTCGATCAGCGGAGTTGACAACACTATTAACCATACTGTTGATTCCAGAGCTTAAATCTATCAATTCTTGATTATCATCAGCTTTTACGACAGTATTTAAATCGCCATTTTTTATTCTATTTAAATCATTGAGGACACTATGAATTCCTTTTAATACTTTTTTGTTTAATATAACATTGATTGACACAACGATAACGATTTCGATTGCAATTAAATAAGCACCAATTAATAATAAATCACTTGAACGATTTTTATATAAAATATCTTTTGGAACAGTTGCTCCAATTAAAATATTATCATATTCTCTAGTTACAAAAAAATTTTCAGTTTTGTTTCCAATATCTTTAAAAGTACCAGATTGACAATCTTTTAAATTATCATAAGTATAGTAACTTGCTTCTTTGTCGTTTAAATCATTAGTGCTGGCAATCAATTCGTTGGTTGTTTTATTGATTGCAAAAAGCTGCTCACCTTCATTTGTGGGAAATCTAGAAAATATATAGGAATATGTATTCCTTTGTTGTGCTTCTAAAAGTCGTGTTGGTTCAAGACCGACTTGTACTAATCCTTTTTTGTCTTTACGAGCCACTCCAACATATTTCATAATTTTACCTTCAGCAGTATTAGGCTGAGCATCTTGAATAACATATTCATCAGGGTCATCGCTTTCTAAAATTGGTAAAAAACCACGCATTTGTTCACCATTATGAAAATCCAAACCAACATATTTAGGAACTGATGAGTAAGCAATTAAACCCTCACTATCACTTACATGTAATTCATCTACATCAAGTAGTGTAGCTAAATTTTGAAGTTCAGTGACACTTTCAATGATATTAGGATTTTTTTCAATAACATAAGCAAATGCTTTTGCTCTAGTTAAATAATCTTCATCAAGACTAGATTTCAAAGATACTAATTCGGTACGATTATTTTCAATTGTTTGAATTACTTGATTAATTTTTAAATTAAATGTTTCTAAAGTTCGGGCTTGTAAAGAATCAGTTGATAAGAAAAAATTTATTAAAAGAACAGAGGCTAATGAAATAGACATGATTATGATAATGTATTTCCTAAATATCTTCTGCATTTAGCCACCCTCTTCCAATTTGTAATGTATATATATTATTATAGCATTGTTACTATGTCTTGATAATAAAAAAGGATACAGATTATTTTGTATCCCGTTCGCAACCAAAAATAATATTTGCACTTTGGCGTGCTTTAGTCAAAACATCCATGACGATTCGTGAATGTTCAAGCATTTTATTACATGTAGTAAAGTCATTATTATCAATACATTCCGCAAAAACTTTAAATTCGCTATACATTCGATGATAGTTACCAGTTGGTAGAATCTCACTATCTCGGCCATTTCTTAAAATTTGCACATCAGTTAGAACACTGGTAGGACCATCAATTTTTACACAACCTTGGTCACCTTGAATTGTAGAAATGATTGGAGCACCACAATCTTTAGCACCAATACAGATTGCTTTAAATGTTGGATATTCCAAGATAGCAACTCCTGAAGTATCAATTCCTTTTTCAATATTAGCAAAATATTCTACTTTATTAGGGGCACCAAATAAACCAACAACAAAATGAATATTATATACATTTAAGTCCATTAAAGCCCCACCAGATTTATTGACATCAAATGCTGGTAATATTTCACCACGTTTAAAAGCGTTATAACGTGAAGAATATTGGGAATAATTAGATGAAATAATACTGATTTTCCCAATCTCAGATATTTTTTCTTTTATTTCTTTAAAAGTTGGAAGATACTGGTTTGTAATTGCTTCAAATAAAAGACAATTTTGTTGTTTAGCTAAAGCAATTAATTCATCTAATTCATTGACATTTGAAGTAAATGGTTTTTCACAAATAACATGTTTATTATGCAATAAGGCTTTTTTTGTATATTCGTAATGGAGATGATTTGGTAAAGCTACATAAATAGTATCTATTTCATCATCATTTAACAATTCATCATAATCATAGTATGCTTTTTTTATATGATGTTTATTTATAAGTGTTTCAATTTTTTCTTGAGATTCTTTTCTCCCTAATATTGCCGTTAGTTCTATTTCATCAATAATATCAATGAATGTTAATAAATCGTAGACGATCATTCCGCTACCGATAATTCCAAGTTTCATGTTGAATTCCTCCCTGCTTACCACCATTATAGCATTGATTAGGTATATTAATTAATAATAATTTATGATAAAATACAAAAGATAAAGGAAGGTGATATTTTGAACGAAGATATTATTGTTGCAATTGCAACAAGTCGCTTAGAAGCTGCAATTTCAATGATTAGAGTAAGTGGTCCAGATTGTATTGCCTTTGTTCAAAAATTCTTTACAGGCAAAATAATAGAAAAACCTAGTCATACGATCAATTATGGATATATCATTGACGATGGAAAAAGAATTGATGAAGTGTTAGTTAATATTTATCGAGGTACAAGAACATTTACAGGTGAAGAAATGGTGGAAATAAATTGTCATGGTGGTGTTTATATTACTTCACGAGTATTAGAAGTGTGTATCAAAAATGGTGCTAGAATGGCTGAGCGTGGTGAGTTTAGTAAAAGAGCATTTCTTAATGGTCGAATTGATTTATCACAGGCTGAGGCAATTAGTGATATTATTACTGCTAAAAATAGTTATGCAACAGATTTAGCGTTAAAAGGAATTAGTGGTAGTATTAGCGGTTTTATTGAAGATTTGAAAGAAGATTTAATTCAAATAATCACTCAGATCGAAGTTAATATTGATTATCCTGAATATGATGATGTTGAGGAATTGACTGCTTCTTCGTTATTACCACGAAGTGCCAATCTATTGACTAAAATGAATAAGATTCTTGATGATTCTAAAAATATTAAATTAGTTAAAGAGGGAATTAAAACAGTTATTATTGGACGTCCTAATGTTGGTAAGAGTAGTTTATTGAATGCTCTGCTTCGAGAGGATAAAGCAATTGTAACAAATATTGCAGGAACAACCCGGGATATTGTTGAAGGAAGTATTAGCATTGATGGAGTAGTTCTCAATATGATTGATACTGCAGGAATCCGAGAAACTGATGATATCATTGAAAGTATGGGGGTTGAAAAGTCTAAAGAACTGATTCACCAAGCGGACCTTGTTTTATTGGTAATTGATGGTTCGCAGTCATTAAGTAGTGAAGATATGCAGTTATTAGAACTAACAGAAGATGCTACTAGAATTATCGTGCTTAATAAAGCCGATCAAGGAACAAAAGTAGATTTAGATGGTATTGTTATTAGTGCTAAAGATAATCAAATTAGCACTTTGACAGAAGAAATCAAAAAAATGTTTGAGTTAGGTAAGATTATTGATAATAATGATCATATTCTGACAAATGCACGTCAAACAATGTTATTACAACGTGCTAGTCAGGCTTTAAAGCAAGCTGTTGAAGCTATGGAAATGATGATACCAACGGATTTGATTGTTACTGATTTATATGAATGTTGGAATAATTTAAAAGAAATATTAGGAGAGAAAGCGAAAGAAGATTTATTAGATGAATTATTTAAACGCTTTTGTATAGGTAAATAAAATGGACAAAAATAGAATTTTATCGGCTAGATTTCTAGGCTTTTCAAAGTATTTAGGGATTGTGGCAGCTATATCGTTTGTAGTATTTCTAATAATTAATGCTTTTAATACAGGTAATGATATATTATTTTGGATTAGCTATGTTTTATTGATGTTATCAATAATTGGAGCTATTCAATGTATCTGTCTATATTTTATTGGTAAATATTATGGTTCAAAATCTAAGTAGGTGGTTAAATGGATAAAACTTATGAACGAATAAATAGTTTATTTGAACATGGATTAATTGATAGCGGAATAAGTATTTTGATATCAGTTGTTATAGTTTTGGTTATTAATAAAATAATCAATAAAATTATAAAAAAGAAGATAAATGATCCGTTGAAATTAGTTTTTCCAATGCGTATTAAAAAAATCGTTTTAGTAACAATTGTTTTAGCAATTATTATGAGTGAAATTACGGCGATGCAGTCAATCATTAAGGCTCTGCTGGCCAGTGGGGGAATCTTAGCAGTTGTAGTTGGGTTAGCATCACAAGAAGCTGCAAGTAATATGATCAATGGTTTTATGATCATGACTTATAAGCCTTATAAAATTGGTGATTTTGTCAATGTTAGAGAATATAATGTTATTGGAACTGTAATTGATATTTCAATGCGCCACAGTGTCATTGAAACATTAGAAAGAACACAGGTAATTATACCTAATACGATAATGAATAAAGCAATTATTGAAAATGTATCTAATGTTAAGACTCAAAAAGCCAACTATTTATATCTTGAGGTTTCTTACGAAAGTGATATTCAAAAAGCAATTGAAATTATTCAAGAAGAAGGAAGTAAACATTCATTATGTTTAGATGGCAGAACTAAAGCACAAAAGAAAAAACATGAACCAATGGTTAAAGTTCATTGTGTCGAATTTAATGATAGTGGAATTCAATTACGAGCAACATTATTATCTAAGGATAGTGGTGCTGGTTTTCAATTATTATCAGATTTGCGTTTGATTATTAAGAAACGTTTTGATGAAAACGGGATTGATATTCCATATCCGCATCGAGTTGTAATTAATGAAACTAGAGAAAAAAATGATGAACAAACAAAATAGGTGGTTAGATTTAGCTCAAGAGTTACAATTTTTAGCTCAAGGTGGATTAGCATATACAAAAGATAAATTTGATCAAGAAAGATTTGAGCGAATTCGTCAAATATCTGCAGAAATGGTCGCTTTACAAAGTGATTTACCGATTGCAACAGTTACTTCATTATTTTGTAATGAAACAGGGTTTCAAACACCAAAATTAGATTCTCGTGGTGCTGTTTTTAAAGGTGATAAGATTTTGCTGGTGCAGGAATCTGATGGACGCTGGTCAATTCCCGGTGGTTGGGTAGATGCTTTAGCAAGTGTTAAGGAAAATACAATTAGGGAATTACAAGAAGAAGCCGGGATTGAGGCTCAGATAATTAAAGTAATTGCAATTCTAGATCGTAATATTCATAATACGCCTCGCTATGCGTATGGAATTACTAAGATTTTCATAGAATGTTCTTATCTTGGTGGTGCATTTAAACCAAATATCGAAACACTTGATAGTGGTTATTTTAGCCTAGATGAACTTCCTGAATTGGCTGAGGAGAAAGTAACTTTAGAACAGATAAAAATGTGCTTCAAAGCACATTTTGATGATAATTGGCAATGTTTATGCGATTAATAGACAATTACTGGGTTGATTTATTCAACCCTTTTATTTTATTGATTATTTGATAAAATATAGATACGATCAAATAGTTAAAGGAGGTCTACGAAATATGATTATAGAACACTTATTAGATGATAATAACCTTACCAATACTGAAAAAAGTATTGCTCAATTTCTTTTAAACAAAGATCAAAAAATTAATAATCTTACAAGCAGTGAGTTGGGAAAACAGAGTTATACTTCACAAGCGGCAGTAACCCGTCTTTATAAGAAATTAGGGTTCAATAATTTTCGTGAATTTTTATCTACATTGATCTTAGAAAGAAATGATTATCTTAAATATAATGATCTCCCAACTGAGCATCCTGAACAGTATTTTACATCTTTAGAAGATACTGAAAAAGTAATTGCCTCTTTATATGAAAAAGCGATGATTCAGACAAATCGATTACTAGATAAAAATGTTGTTAATCGTGTTTGTAATCGGATATTGAGTGCTTCGTTTATCGATATTTATGGAATTGGTCTTTCAGATACGATTGCTAAAGAAATGTGTTTTAAATTACAATCATTAGGGCTTCCTTGTTCATATCAAAATGGTATTAATATTAAATATATTGATAATATGCAGCAGCATCAAAGTAACGTCTCGATCCTTATCACTACGACCGGCGATAATAACTTAATTAAAGAAATTGCTAAAATCTTAAAAAATAGGAATGTATATACGGTCGGGATATTAGGTAAAAAGGGTAAGGATCTAATTCAGCTGTGCCACGATTATCTATTATTTGATACTAGTTTATTTGAAGATATTGATAGCTTATGTGCTACTTTTAGTGCTGAATACGTAATCAATATTTTATATGCAACATTGCTCTATCGTCTTGAATTATCTAATTATATGCACTATTTAAAATAGCTGTCAGTTGATTATTTTTCTAATGCGTTTAAAGCTTGATTAAGAACCTTTTCACCATCCATCATACCGTAAATACGCATATCAATAAGCTCAACTGGAACAGTATTGTTTACTTCTTTTTTAATATTATTAAGTAAATATCTGATTTGTGGACCAACAAGAATTACATCAGCAGGTTCTTGGGCAAATTCATTTGGTAATTCTTTTTCACTTGTTGACCAGATTTTGCAATCAATTTCTTTTGTTTTAGCAACTTCTCGCATCCGGTTTACTAATAAACTTGTAGACATTCCTGCACAACATACTAATAAAATCTTTTTCATAATTTTCTCCTTAATTTTTATTTAATTTAGGTACAAATAATTGTTTGACCTAGGAAAATATATTCTTGAATATCGTCAATTTTAATTAACCGAGGAATATATTCTTGTGGTAATACTGTTTTTAACTCATTTTCTAAATCTTCAATATTAGGTAAAAGACTACAAAAGATAACGATTGCCTCAGGCCCAATTACACTAATAATCGATAAAGAAATATATTTAACAATTTTAATAATATCTTCTGGTGTTTTATATACATTAGCACCTTTCTCTAATAGATTTACGGGGAGGTATTTCATTTCACCTGCCACGTTATGCTTGCCATTGATTAATTTATTATCAATGATGATACCAGCACCAGCTTTAGTACTCATTGGCTGAAAAAGTAACACAATTGATGAGTATTGATTTTGAGTAGCATGATAGCCAATTGCTGCGGTATTAACATCGTTTGTAATAATAAATTTTTGTGAATATTTGCTTGTAAACAATTTTTTATAATTCATATCATCAAAACCATTAATACTGGCAGTTGTAGCAAATCCATTATTAACAATTCCTGGTGTTGAAAAACCAATAACCTCAATACCTGGATAATTTAATAAAACAGTATCGATAACATCATAGATGTCTTGAATTGTAATTCGTTGTTTAATTGTTTCATTGTTTACAATAATATCACTTTGACTTTGATAAAGTCGATATGCAATATGAATCCGATTACGATTTCTAAAAAGAGAAATACATAGAATTTTACGATGAAAGGTGATGGTTTTATTTCTAATCGAAAGCAATTGAACTTGACCATTTTTGTTACGTTTTTTAATTAGTTCTTGGTCAACTAGATTAAGAATTTCTTTTACATCATATTGTTCACCTTTTTTGAATAATTCGTTGTAGCCAGTTGCTGCAATTTCATAATCAAGAGCAAATAACTGAATTGCTTCATCAATCTTATAAGCAAAATAAGTTGTTGTAAGACCACCACTGCAGCATAATAAGATTTTTATTTTTGGTTTCTTGATCAATGTTTTTAAACATTCAACCATTTCATAAAATAGATTAATTGCATGATTTATGTTATTCATTTGAAAGTGTAAAAAGAAACAAGATTCTTGATCTATTTTACTAATAACATTTAATTCAATAATATTGAATTTATAAAAAATAACATTAGCTACACCATACTTTGTCTCCAAGATAATTTTATTTTGATCTTTTGATGAAAGCATAATTTGACAATTATCGATCTGTTGAAATAAAATCCACTTTTTATATATCGATGTATATACATCTTTTAGGAAATCTTCCATTTTCACCTCCCCTTTCAGTAATAACTGATAACTAATTAAATAATAATCAAAATTATTGGCTAATAAAATGAAGATTAGTGTTTTAGGCTAGTTTATTTAAAAGTTACAACTTGATAAATAAAAAAGTGATTAATCTAGTCGCTTTAGTTGAAATATTTTTAAAATTTGATTGACTATAAGGTAATCTTATAGTTTAAGATGGAGAAAGACTGGAGGAATGAGGATGAAAAATTATATTTTTAAAGATTTCTTAAAATATACATCGTTAAATGTTTTAGGAATGATTGGTTTATCATGCTATATTCTGGCAGATACTTTTTTTATTGCAAATGGTGTTGGTGAAATTGGATTATCAGCTCTAAATTTAGCTTTACCAATGTACTGTTTAATAAATGGCTTAGGACTAATGATTGGAATCGGTGGGGGAACACGGTATTCTTTGTTAAAGGTAAATAGTAATAGAACCTCACAAAATATAATTTTCAGTAATGCTCTTTATTTTATGCTTATTCTAGCCATTATTTTTGTTGTTTTGGGACTAAGTGCGTCGACATCATTAGCAAATCTTTTAGGGGCTAATCAAGATACAACTATCTATACTGCAACTTATTTAAAAACAATTATGTTTTTTGCACCAATGTTTATGTTGAATAATTTATTGATTGGCTTTGTTCGTAATGATGATAATCCGAGATTAGCAATGATGGGAATGTTAATTGGTAGTTTAACTAATGTTGTTTTGGATTATATATTTATTTTCCCTTTTGGTTTAGGAATGTTTGGGGCTGCTTTAGCAACAGGGGTAGCACCGGTTATTTCAATTTCAATTATGTCTCCATATGTAATCAAGAAAGCTAATTTTAAATTTCTTAAAACAAAATTATGTCTTAACCATTGTAAAGATATTTTTTTATTAGGATTATCAGCTTTAATAGGAGAATTAGCTACTGGAATAGTAATGTTGTTATTTAATTTTACTTTGTTGAAGTATAGCGGGAATATAGGTGTTGCAGCCTACGGAATTATTGCTAATATCGCTTTTGTTATTGTATCGATGTTTACAGGGGTTGCTCAGGGAATTCAACCAATTATTAGTAAAAATCTTAGTTTTAAAGAATATCGAAATGTAAATTTAGCTTATCATTATGGTCTTTGGACAGTTATTATATTTGCAGTTATTGTTTATCTTAGCAGTTATTTTGCTGCTGCTCAGATCGTAGCTTTGTTTAATTCAAGTAGCAATCCGGAATTGCTGGATTTGGCAGTTAGAGGAATTCATATTTATTTTGGGGGCTTTATTTTTGCAGGAGTAAATATGATTAGTGCCACTTTCTTTAGTGCAAGCGATAAACCACGTCAAGCTTTTATAATTTCATCATTACGAGGTTTTATTTTAATTGCACCAGTAATATTTATTTTATCAACTATTTTTAAAGTAGATGGAGTTTGGCTAACTTATGTGGTAACAGAATTGATTACTTCTATAATTACTATTATTTTAAAAAGAAAATCCGATTTTAGTCTTCACTAGAATCGGATTCTTTTTCTTCTGATTTTTTAATTGTTAATTTGATTTTTGTTACACGATTACCTTTTACACCAGTAATTTTAAATGTAAGATTTTCATAAGTTACACTACGTTCTTGATTATCATCAGGAATTTCTCCTAATAAATGAAGAACAAAACCACTGATTGTATCATGATTAACATTATCTAATTTTAAATCTAATTCATCATCAAGATCGTCAATTAGATAATTTCCATCAACGATAAAATTATAGTCATCTATTTTTTGTAGTTTAGGTTCATCGTCATGATCATACTCATCTTCGATATCTCCCATGATTTCTTCGATTAGATCTTCAACTGTGACGATCCCTGAAAACCCACCATATTCATCTACAAGAATTGCAATATGTTGGCGATCTTCTTGTAGTTCTTTAAATAAATCATCAATATTTTTAGTCTCTAAGACAAAGTATGGTTTTCGTAATAGCTTACGAATATCAACATTGTCAAAACCAACTTGTCTAGCTTCAATAGCAAAATCCTTCATATTTAAAATCCCAATGATATTATCAATTGAATCATCATAAACAGGAATTCGAGTATACTGCATTGACATCATTTGATCAATGTTCTCACTTAATGGGTCATTAATATCAATACAATAAACATCAGTTCTTGGGGTCATGACGTTTAAAGCTAAACTATCATCAAATTCAAAAATATTGGTAATCATGTCAGTTTCAATTTCATTGAAAACTCCTGTCTCTTGTCCACTTTCAACCATTGAACGAATTTCTTCCCGTGACAAAGATTCTTCAACATTTTCATCATCCATTCCAAATAATCTTAAGACAAACTTAGTTGACCAAGATAAAATTTTAATAAATGGTCCAGCAATTTTACTGATGATCAAAATAGGCTTAGCACAGAACATTGAATACCATTCCGCTTTTTGTAAAGCGATTCTTTTTGGAACTAATTCCCCAAAGATTAAAGTAATAAAAGAAATTAAAATAGTAATCAAGACAACTGCGATTGTATCAGCGTAAGGAATTGACCAAACTTTTAAAAGATTAGCTAAACTAACAGAAATACCCGTAGCAGCACTAGCTGAGTTAAAGAAACCTGCTAAAGTAATCGCTACTTGGATCGTTGATAAGAAGTTAGTTGGCTGATCTAATAGTTTTTCTACTAACTTAGCTTTCTTATTTCCTTCCTCGCTTAAACGACGAATCTTGTTTTTGTTTACCGAAACAATTGCCATTTCGCTAGCCGCAAAATATGCATTGATTAAGGTAAGAACAACGATTAAAATTAATTGCAATGTGATTGAAGACTCGGGGCCTGCATCCATAAATTAAAACACTCCTTTTTTATGTAATTAAATTTTATGAGAATTATTCTATCAAATTCATGATTGAATGTAAATATTTATAGCCAATGAAGATTGTTAAGATTTGATTAAATGTCCTGCCAATATTATACTGAGTATATAAAATAATGCAGGTAATTTAATATAAAGAGGTAATTTAATGAAGAATTTCGATTATAAGGGAAGTTATATTAATAAAACAAATCATCATATTTATATTGCTCCTAGTGAAGAATTAAAAGATATTATTGCTCATTATACAATTACTTTTCCTAGTGAAGTTCCCGCCTCATCAAAATTATTTCATATTATTCCTGATGCTAGTGGCTGTTTTATTTTTCAGGGACGCTCTCGAAGAGATTTTTGGGGTCCAATGAGTGAAATCGTGGTTTTAGAAAATGATTTGCAAAAAGCCCCAGCTCGTTTCTTTGTAGAATTTAGACCAGGAGGGTTGTATCAAATTAGTGGTTTACATCAAAAAAAACTTGTAAATCAGCGTCAGCAATTGAGATATTTAGATGTGCAGCTTGATGAAGAGTTAGCATTACTTTATCAATCATGTAAAGATTATGAACAGTTGATCAAAGCTTTTAATAAATATTTTACGGGAAAAAGAAAAGTTAATTTATTACCAGCTCGTTTGATTAGAGCTAAAGAAATTATTGATCAGGATCACGGAAATGTTAGTTTAGAAAAGGTAGCTAGTGATTGTCACCTTTCTTCACGACAATTATTACGTGATTTTCATAATTACATAGGCTTGAGTGGTAAGGAATATGCTAAGGTAGTAAGATTTAATTATTTATTAAAGCAAATAGAAGAAGATGATTTTTTATCTTTAGCATTGCAAGGGGGCTATTTTGATCAGGCTCATTTTAACAAAGTGTTTAAGCAGATTACAAAAACAACTCCTAAGAAATATTTATCGAACTTGGCGGATTTTTACAATGAAATATATAAGTTCTAAGTTATAATTTGCTTAGGATGGTGATGAAAATGATTGAATCGAGATGTGGAATTATATGTAGTGAATGTGGGTTTAAAAGCAGGATTGGGTGTGCTGGATGTATTAATATCGAACATCCTTTTTGGGGTGAAATTTGTCCGGTTAAATCGTGCGTAGAAACAAAAGAATTAAATCATTGTGGTGAATGTGAGGATTTTCCATGCAAATTGGCTAAATCGTATGCTTATGACGAAAAACAAGGGGATCAGGGAAAACGTTTAGAACAATGCAGATGTTGGGATAAAATCAAATGAAATTAGAAGCAACTGTCTTAGCAGTCAAAAATCTCGAAGTTTCTAAACAGTTCTATATGCAATTGTTCGATCAAAAAATAATTTTAGATCATGGTTTAAATATTACTTTTGATGGTGGTTTTGCTTTACAAAAAGATTTTGCCTGGCTCGTTGATGTCCCTAGTGATTGGGTTTGTGATAAAGCTTGTAATATGGAATTATATTTTGAAGTTGATGATTTTGATAAATTTATAAAAAAGTTGGAGACATATCCAAATATTAAATATGTTCACCCAATCAAAAAATATAATTGGCAACAGCGGGTAGTACGAATCTTTGATCCCGATAATCATATGATTGAAATTGGTGAAGCAATGGATGTAGTAATTACAAATCTATTATTGGCTAAAAAAGATATAGATGAAGTAAGTAGAATTACACAATATCCTATTGACTATGTAAGGAATATTTTCAATAAGTTGTAGGTTGACTACAACTTTTTTTATTATTTTACCTGTTCAAATTGAAAATTTGAACATATAGACTTAAGTCAGTTGAGCATACGAAGTATGCGAAATAAAAAACCACCTGCTATGCGGGTGGAGCAATAAAGAAGTTATACAAAGATATCACCTTTCCGATATAATGGAGTTGTTCAAGCTGTCATTATAAGAAAGGAAAGGTGATTAAGTATGGCACAAAAAACAAATTCATTGGCACATACGAAGTGGATGTGTAAATATCACATCGTCTTCACACCAAAGTATAGACGAAAAGTGATATATAATCAACTTAGAAATGATATAAGAGAAATAATAATAAGATTATGTCAATATAGAGGGGTGGAAATTATAGAGGGGCATTTGATGTCAGATCATGTACACATGTTGGTAATGATACCACCAAAGTTAAGTGTATCATCATTTATGGGGTATTTGAAAGGTAAGTCAGCATTAATGATATTTGATCGACATGCAAATTTGAAATATAAATATGGAAATAGACATTTTTGGTCAGAAGGATATTATGTGAGTACAGTAGGACTAAATGATCAAACAGTCGCAAAATATATAAGGGAACAAGAGGGACATGATATAGCAATGGATAAATTGAGTGTAAAAGAATATCAAAATCCATTTGAAGATAAAGAAATGAAGAAAGAAAACAAAAAAGAGAGAAGAAGATAACAAAAGGAGAAAGGAGGAAATAAATCCCTTTGAGGGATGGCGAGAGTCAAAAGCGATAGCTTGAACGAAGAGAAAGCAGCGCCTTGAGACGCGAGCAAGCAACATAGGCTTATAGCCTCAGAGAAAACCACGTCTTTTAGGCGTGGTTTTTATTATGAGTAAAAAAGATACTGTAAAATATATTATTGATGAATATGGTGTTACTTCAGCAAATGATATTACTAACGCTTTAAAAGATTTATTAGGTGAAACTCTTCAGGAGATGCTGGATACTTAATTCAATGAACATATGGGATATGATAAATATGACCAGACTACTAAAAAAGATAATTATCGTAATGGCAGTTCTGAAAAGACTATAAAAACTTTACAAGGCCATATTAATATCCTACGAGATAGAAATGCATCTTTTGATTCTGTGATTATTGAAAAATATAATAGAGATATATCAGATATTGATAATAAAATAATTAATCTGTATGCCAGAGGGATGTCTACAAGAGAGATTAGTGAATCTATTAAAGATATCTATGGTATTAGTAAAATAACTGATAAAATCATTCCTGCAGCTTTAGAGTGGCAAAACAGGCCATTACACATTATATATCTTATAGTTTTTATTGACTGCATTCCCTTTAATATAAAAACAGAAAACATGGTTGTAAAAAAGGCAGCCTATATTGTTTTGGGAATAACTGAAGACGGCTATAAAGAAGTACTGGGTATATGGGTTGTAGAAAATGAGACAGTTAAATTCTGGTTGTCAGTACTTACAGATTTAAAGAATCGAGGTGTAAAAGATATTTTAATTATATGTTCTGATGGATTAACCGGTATTAAACAGGCGATTGAATCAGCTTATCCCGGTACGATACAGCAACGCTGTATTGTTCATTTAATTAGGAATTCATGTAAGCATTTAAGTTATAAAGATCGAAAAGAATTCTGTCATGATTTAAAGAGAGTATACAGTGCTAATACAGAACAGAGTGCATTAGAAAACCTGGACAGATGTCAAGAAAAATGGGGTAATAAATACCCGTATGCGTTTAAAGTCTGGACAGATAACTGGAACGAGGTATGCAGTATGTTTAATTATGCTCCAGAGTTAAGAAAAATCATGTACACAACGAATGAAATAGAAAGCTTGAACAGTGCTTTTAGAAAGTTTATCAAAGTACGAACAGTATACCCGACAGATGAAATTTTATTTAAATCATTATATTTGGCACAGGATAAAATAACCTCAAAATGGAATGTACCTTACGCCAATTTGGGAGTGATATATTCAAGTCTTCAAATTATTTTTTGAAGGAAGAGTATAGAGTTCATTGACAACGAATATTTCTATGATAACATTATAAAAAATAGTAATTACATGATTACTCAATGTAATTACTACCCATATTCTACTAATGAAATTTGACTTTACACAAAATTGTTTACAGGCTCTAATGAAAATTCACTGATTTCTACCTTTTATATTTGGCTTATTCAATCTTTTCATTTAGTTAGTTATTTACTTTTATAGTTTCCTCGTTTTTTACCAGGTTCTTTTATTCTTTGTAAGTGTTCTAATGAACTTGGCATTGAGTTCTTATTTAATGAAAACATTATTCTGTTCCTCGTTCTTAAAAAATTTCTAGAACCATTTGTATTTTTTTAAATCGTTTTGATTCATGAGTTTGTTCCTTCAATTTTCCCATTGGATATTCTTTGATTGTTATAAATTGTAAATGAATTTCTGATTTCGTTTACAATTTAATAAGAGTTGTGGAAAATTCTCTATATTCTTCAATATTTGATGATGAATATTGTTTAATGACTTCTGCCAAATTGACTCTGGTATCCTCTGTTGTGGAAATTGAATTGAAAATTAAATATAATTCTTTAAGCAAAGGATCAATATTAAGAATGAGTTCAAGAAGCGAGGACAATTAATATATCTTTTTAGCTTTTATTGTATTTGACTTTGTTTTTCGTTATGTTTGAGGAATCTAGCATTATAAGAAAGTTGAAATGTTTGAGAAGATAATATTCGACGGAATGCTTTTCATAATTTTTATTCTTTCATTTTTTAGGGTAGTATTGAATTGTCTGGGGTCATGGAAAAAGTGGCGGAACGTTCTTTAAGAGCTCATCATTTGAATTTCGTAAGCAGTAGTGAAAATAGAATGCTTTTGAGTAAAAAAAGAGCTGTTTTCATAATGACAGCTGTTATAATGAGTACAAAAATAACGTCTTTTTTATAGGCAATATGAGAATCCGTTCCATGAATGACCTGGGGGCTGAGCCTAACATTGTGATAATCTTTGATGCTAAGTTTATTTGAACAGCTTGAACGAATAAACTCCTTACGAATTAAAGTGACAAAATAAGTGATATAATTATTTTCTTTTTCTGATGCACAAGACTGTACACCAGAGTGATTTAGATTTAAAATATTAATGATATCATCGTACATGATATTACTCCTTTCATGCTAGATTGAATTAAGCACTCAAATCATATCACGAAAGGACTTTTTATTTCATTAAAAAAGTCATCTATTTGATGACAAAAAAATAATTAAAAGTAACCTTTTACCCCAGAAGAAATTAAAGTTCCGAATGATTTACGGTCACTTTTTCTATTATAAAGCAATATTTATATTGAATATTGCCCATATATATTTTACAATTCAATTGTAATGCAGAGTGTTTTACCGAAGTTATCATCGATGATTTCAGTATTTAAAATATTAATATCTTTTTGCTTATACACTTCTAAAGCTTTTTTTCCTCGTTCATATAGGCAATGATAAAAACATTCAATCATTTCCCCATTAGTTGTTGAAATCAAATAGTTATTACAATCATTGGCCATTAATTGACTTTTTAATAATTCATTGAATGTCATGAGTATTCTCCTTTCTCTATACTAATAAAATAGCATATCTATTAAATGAATAATATAAAACCAGCAATAGTTGGTAATGGTTACATCATATGTAACAAAAATAAGTAATATTAGATGATTTGAGGTATAGAAGATTAAACTTTCCATTATAACACCAGTGTTAAAAAAGAGTATAATTCTAGATGAGGAGGGATGCTAGTGGATATATAACAGCTCAAATTGCTAAAATTATTGGGATTCATCCGAATACAGTGATATTATATGCAGGACTTGGGTTGGTTTCTCCAGCAAAATGGTAAAGTAATGGTTATCGTATATTCAAGAATTTACATCTTAAACAATTTTATTTAGCAAGAGCGGCATTAAAAGTTGAAATATTATAAAATGAATTATGGAAAAAAGCAATAAAGATTATTAAAGCAGTGGTAAAGTGATAACTTGAAAATGCCCTTAGTTTGACAATTTTTTTGATATCTCATTTTATAGATGAAATAGAGGTGTTGTGCGATAGGGGGTGATTTTAACAAGTGGGAGAAGACTGTGTTTTCAGGGACGGTTAAGGAGACTGTAAAAAACAGTACCTATAGTAAGTTTAAAGATGCATATCTTTGGTATGCCAAGGACGGATAAATGTGTGAAAGAAAAAAGGCAAAAAAAGATAAACTTAAAAACAAATCGTAATGAGAATTAAAAAAACTTAATAAATAATTAACTATTTTGTTGAATTTCTGGTATTTGTATTTGAGAAATATCTACATCTAAAGATTGTAAATGTTTAAGGACTTGTTTTGTTGTCATTTTTGATTGATTTATTTTTGGATTTTTAAAGGAATCATAATCAGATGGATTAAAATTCTCACCAGTCTTAACCATATGATAAACTGATACAAGCAGTATTCTGGCAATGACTATTATCGCTTTCTTATGACCATATTTTTTTGATTATATTATATTTGATTTTGAAATACAGTTCATTATTACTTTTTATGGCAGCTATGACACATTGGACAAGGATAGGTTTGCTGCCTTAGATATACGAGCTGATTTCTTCTTGTTGGCACTTTCGTTATTTTGTGTAGTAACCTCAACTCAAGAAGCAACTTCCTTGTCTGATGATCTCTGATGATCATTTATTCATATTAATGCCAATTTCTGAAAGAATAATCATTGATGATATAAGAGAAATACCGGGAGGCTGAGTTATATGTTTTACAGTGTCAATGAAAGATACACAACGATTAATCATTTCAATTTCACTATCTTGTATGTATTCATCAGATTATCAAGGTGTTTTATGGCGTACTCTAACTTAAAGCATTGGGCAGTTTCAATGCGTGAATGTTGAATGGTCTGTATAACCTGTAGATAGGTTACACTAAATTGGACAGTTTTTATAAGAACTGTTACAATAAAGTGTTGACAATCTAGCAATCACTAAGAAGGGTTCCAAATATCTTAGAAAGACTTGATAACAGATAATATTACCTGTTATCAGTAATAGTCCAATATTTAATGACTACTACAAATTAAAACTTTCTCAAGGGAAAGGTTATCATTATGCTCAGGGACATTGTGTAAGAAAGATGCATAGAATTGTTTTCCATTTACTTAAAATAAATCAGCAGTTTAATCATATACTATTAAAATAAATTCATCAAAATCAGAGTAGAAAAAATTGGCCTTCCTTAAGTTCTTTTCGTCATATCAAAAAACAATAAATCTACATTCAATTTTAAATGATCCCTCCATCTGATTTATAAAATCAATAACTTAAGTATTTTCAAATTTTTCATTAAAAACTATTGTATTTTATATAGTTAGCTCTCTCATATTATAACTGTTTTGCTAGGCATGAATTATGGAAATAAACAAATTTTAAAAAGGTTTAAAGTCAGTGTAATTAGTCTTTTGATTATACAAGTAGCAATCTATATAATTTACTCTTTAATATCATTATTGTTGTTTATTTGATTACTATGATATTTTTTAATTTTCAAATGTTAGGTTCGCCGGTATTTTATTTAGGTATTTTTATTCTTGTGGTGTTATCAATGCTTGGTATTGGGATGATGATTGGGGGAATTGCTTCAAATATAAAAGTTGCTAATATGACAGCAAGTTTATTATATTTTTCGATAATTGTTTTTTTAGGGGCGACTTTGCCATATGAAATTATGCATACAAGCTTATAAAGGATTTCTGATTATTTGCCTTTGATACAAGCAATAAAATTGTTGAAAGGAATAACTTTTTGGGTAAAATAAGTAGTCTGTTTTTTTTGGGTTTTTATAATACTTACAATTATTACGGTATCGGCATATCATTAAGATCTTTTAAATGGTAAAAAAAGAGGGGCTCATGTTTTCATGAACCCCTCATATGTCGTCAAAAATTTAACTTAATAACATTGGGTCTAAGACTGCCCTTGATATTATTGATTAATCGATTGAAAATAAAGATATGATATCAGCTGTTGACATCTTAGTAATACTTCCGTCATTATTTTCAATAAAAATATTTGATAAATCTTGTTTCTGAGCTTGAAGTTCTTGGATTTTTTCTTCAATACTGTTTTTCATGATTAATTTATAAACTTGTACGTTATTGGTTTGACCAATGCGATAAGCACGGTCAGTTGCCTGGTTTTGAGCCGACATATTCCACCATGGGTCAAAGTGAATAACAATCGATGCTGCGGTTAGATTTAGACCGGTTCCTCCGGCCTTTAAAGAAATTAAGAAAACATCTGTATTGTCATTTTGAAAAGCGTTAACTAATTGATGACGTTTGATTTTATTGGTTGCCCCGGTTAAAACGTAATATGATATATCCTCTTTACGAAGTTCTTTTTCTAATAAATCTAAAGAGCTGGTAAATGATGAAAATAATAGAACTTTTTGATTGTTTTCTTTAGCTTTCTTTATTATATCTAGACAAGCTTTCATTTTTGAACTAGGACCAATAATTTCATTATATAGAATTCTAGCATCGCAGCAGATTTGACGTAATCGTGTCATCATTGCTAGAATTTGAATTTTATCAATTCGTTCAACGTCTAATGCTGTCTTAAGTTCGCTATTAATTTGACTTAAATTAGCTATATACAGATTTTCTTCTTCTTTATTAAAAGCAATCTTAATGTTATTCTCAATCTTATCAGGTAATTCTTCTAAAACTTCTTGTTTTGTTCTTCTTAAAATAAATGGTTCAACCATTTTCTTTAAACGAATTTGAGCATCTTTATCTTCATCGCGAACGATTGGACGCTCAAAATGTTCTCTAAAATAATTGTAATTATATAAATAGTTAGGCATCAAAAAATCAAAAATTGACCATAACTCTGCAAGTGAGTTTTCAATTGGGGTACCTGTTAGTGCAAAACGATGAGTACCATGTAACTCTTTTACTGCTCTGGCATTTTTTGTTGCTTGGTTTTTAATGTATTGAGCTTCATCGAGAACAATATATTCAAATTTAAATGGTTTATATAATTCAAAATCCCTTCTTATATAATCATATGATGTAATGATAACATCGTAGTTGTTTATTTGTTCAATCATCTTTTTACGAACGGATAATGTTCCACTAATACATAGGACATTGAGATCGTTTGAGAATTTTTTTATTTCATCCTGCCAGTTTAATATTAGGGTTGCTGGGGTTATTACAATACTAGCTTTGTGATTCTTTTTAGCGTCTTCTAATACAGTAATCATTTGTAAGGTTTTTCCTAATCCCATATCATCAGCAAGAATTCCTCCGAATCCATAATCGCTCATTGTTTTGATCCATTTATAACCAGTACATTGGTAATCTCTTAAAATATCACTGAATGGTTCAGGAACAGGATAATTATTGATATTGCAGTTAGTTAGATGGTTGATGAGTTCTTGGAATTGTTGGTTACGGTTAAAATTAATTGTTTCGCTATCTTGTATTAATTCGTTTAAGAATAATGCTTTGGATTTATCGACTATGATAGCGCCATCTTGAATATTTTTGTTTTCAAGATTTAAATCTTGAATTAAATTATAGGCTTCATTTAAAGTTTGATCTTCTAAATTCACAAATTCACCATTTTTTAAACGATGATAGGCTTTGTGTTTTTGGTATGATTCTAAAATATCTCGGATTTCATCTTTTGAAACATTAATACTGTCTAAATCAATCTCTAATAGATCATTTTTTAAACGGATACCAATGTTTAAAGAAATGTTTTTAGGTTTATTAATATTTTTAATGTCTTCACTGACAAATACATCACAATATCTATTTAATTTAGGCAAAATATTTTTTATAAAATAGTATATATCTTCATCGTTATTGGTGATTAAATACATATTCGTTAGTTCATCATATTGCGCGTAATCTTCAATCATTGCTAGTGCTGTATCAACGTTGAGTGGCAGCTTGGTTTCATAACTGTCAATATATTTACCGTCAAATAATATATTACCTTCATCATCACGATACTCAAGATTGATTGTTAAATCACCAAAGTTATTCAAATCAACGTAAGTAAGTAAAGTGATCACACTAGGCATATAATCGTCGATATTAGCTCCTGTAATGGCAATATAAGGTAAGATTTGATCAATGATATATTTGCCAAAATAACCAAAATCTTCTTTTGCGACAATGAGATTTTCTTTATCTAATTTAGAAATCAGTTTTTTAGTAATTTTAGACATTTTAAGACTGTAACGATTTAAAATGTTTTTGTCTAAATAATATAAATATTGGTTACCAATAATTAATTGGCCGCCTAATGGCAAAAGTGATATTTCAAAGTAATCTTCTTTATCTTCGATGTTGATTGTTAAATTATTTAGATCAATAGTGGTAAAAAACATATTGATGTTAAGATTTGTGAGATATGTTTCAAAAAATTCATCAATATTATATTTGTTAATATCAATAGAACGATATCTTTCAATATCATCAATAAATTCGCTATTATCCCGAATAAAATCAATTTGTTTTAATGCTTCTGAACTAAATGATTTACGATTGTAATCGGTTGTTAACTGACTACCGTAAGTATATACATTGTGATAACGATAGTTATATATGAATTCTTTAAGATTTTTTATTAAGTAAGTTTTATTTTGACCAATTCGATAACTGATCAAGATTCGATTAAATGAATAATTAATATTAGGAATTAAATCAATCAATGAATCATTTGTTAGTTGAGGATCTTGCTGATTAGTGTAGTCGGTAATTAATTTTTTTGATTCTTCGAGTTTTGTTTGAATTAATTTTTCTTCACGAACGCGTTCAAAGGCTTCAATTTTTGCTTTGTAATCAATTTTTTGATTAAACTGAAAAGGAATTTCAGACATTTCTAAACTATAAAATTTTAATAATAGTACCCCAATATGACCACATGCTAATTCATCATTATGGCAATAAGGGCAATCACATTCAAAATTATTTATTTTTCCTCCAGTATCTACGACGATATGACAAGTACTACTACGACCATATATTTCAACAGTACCATCAATGTGGTACTCATTTCCCTGTTTTAGAACGGACATGTTTGTGATTACATTATCTTTATAATAACTGTGAGCAATTTTCCAGTTTTTTTCATTAAATATCCTATTTATTTCATCATCTTTAATATACATGTTCTTTCCCTCCGATAGAATATTATATCATTATTTTAATGATTACCAAATAGATAACATTAAAAAAAGATAAATAAAAAAAGATATTTTATGACAAGGAATAAAGTGTTATAATATGAATGCGGTTACTTATGTCGGTATAGCTCTAACGGTAGAGCAATCCACTCGTAATGGATAGGTTGCTGGTTCAAATCCAGTTGCCGGCACCATAATTTTATTTCAATAACTTTATTTGATTATTTAGAAAAGTTATGAATGTCTATATATGAAGCGATAAACTGTATTCAATTTGTCGCTTTTTCGTTTCATCATATTTTAAAAGAAAGCAGAAAATTAATAAATGTAATATAAAGTTGTAATCGATTTTATAAATTCAAACATTTAATTATAGATTGATTTTTTAATTACATGAAGAATATGTGAAGAAGTAGATTATATATTCTATTTATTCATTTATAAGTTCATTGATTCTTTAAATTGGAATTAACCATAAAAAAAGATGAACAAAAGTTCATCTTAGTGTTTCAAATGGTGACCCGCAGGCGATTCGAACGCCTGACCCTCTGATTAAAAGTCAGATGCTCTACCGGCTGAGCTAGCGGGTCATAGACACTTAACAGTGCCATATAAAAATAACATAGTTTTGAAATAATGTAAAGCTATTTTGGGAAAAAATAAATTAATTTAGCAATGTTTTTCTTATAATGATGAAAATTGTTATAATTATTCAGCATAAAGAGAACATGAATTAGTAAAAGAACTAACTGATATAATAAATAGTCCTAAAGATTTTGATCTTTAGGACTTCTTTTTGCTTGGGCGGGAAGGTCATATATTTTTCGTAGCTCTGAGATCGTTTGATAGATTTTAGGTTTATAAGTTTTTAAAGCATTTTTTTGATAATATAGAGAAGCAATTTTTTGATATAAATCATAATTATATTTTTTTATACAATTAAGGAAATAGGGTTTAGTTTGCCCTCGTAAATAGAGAGTACCGGGTAACACATAATCAGCGTTTACTTTTTTTGCCATTTTATATAATCCATTTAAATTTCCGGGTTGATCAGTGAGATAAGGGATAATTGGCATAATGTGAATACCAGCATGAGCTTTAGTTTCCTTTTTGATTTGGTCAATTACTTTAAATCGTTCAATAATGGGTGAACTTCCTGGTTCGATGATTTTACGTAAGTCATCATCAACAGTAATAATAGTACAAGCAATATTAACATAGGTTATTTTTGATAATTCATTGATTAGTTCAATATCACGAAGGATTAATGATGATTTGGTAGAAATAATAATAGGTGTTTTATACTTAATCATTAATTTTAAAATTTCTGGCATTATTTGTAATTGTTCTTCTAAAGGCTGATAACTATCACAAACACCCCCAATATTAACTAATTCGTGTTTCCATTTAGGTGATGATAATTCTTTTTCTAAACAAGATAAAATATTCTCTTTATAATAGATCGTGCCAAAATAATCATTGTTGTCAAGGTATTTATGACTGTAAATAGCATAACAATAAATACAACCATGTTGACAGCCGCGATAGATATTTAAATCCCACTTAAAGGGAAATCGCCCACTAACTTTATTTAAGGCGCTTTTAGATTCTAATGGTTGATATTTCATTTTATCACCTTCTGATTTAATCATAACATATTGCTTGAAATATGTATGTAAAGAATCGTTGTTGGGAATATTAATTCTACATAATTCTAATAATTGTTATGATTAAATAAAAATAAAAAGGATGAATGGTGATGAAGACTAAATATGTGTTAGTATTGATGGCAATGATGTTTGTTATTAGTGGCTGTAGGGAAGAGGTAACAAAGGAAGTAGGAGATACAACGATTAATATTGCAGAACTAAATGGCAAAAGAGAAATTGATAAAAACGATAAAATATTTGCGAATAATAATCAGGGGAAGCATGATTTATTAATGTTGATGGCTAATAGTGTGGATCATTATAATTTAATTAGTGGAACAATGCTTTCAACGTTAAGCTATCAAGGACAAAAAAGTGAAAGCAAGTATATTTTTCAAGTTAATGTTCCAGAATATCAGTCATATATTTATTTAGTTCCTTCAAAAAATGAAGAAAGCCAAGTAACTTTTAGAGATAGTGAAAGAATGTATTTTTTTGTTGGAGATTTAGTGAGTTTAAATAATAACTTAGATGAATTAATCAATAAGCAAATGATGACAGTTGAGGATGTAAGTAAAGATGATAGCTTATTTAAATATAAAGATTTGACACTTGAGGAAAGGGTTGAAAATATGGATATTAGTCGAGTAGCTAATGATCTGTTTGGCGATGTAGCACCATATTTATTACCTGAAGATATTGCACTCAGACAAATAGGTACTGCTTATAATAATTATGAAATAAAGGGAGAAGAAAAATATCTTAATCGAGATACTTATAGAGTAGAGGGGAAAATAAATGATAGTCTCTATAATAGTGATAGCACTTTTTCTATGTTGGTCGATAAACAAACTGGAATTGTTCTTAAATATACTAGGACTACAAAAGATAGTCTGGTAGAGATGAAGATGGAAGGTATTTCGATTGATGAAATGAATGAAGAGAATATGTATGCTAAATATCTTAGTCAAAAGTAGAATTTTTACTACTTTTTTCTTTTTTGATAAAAAAATAAATTTTTTTCATAAAAAGGGTTGCATCATTCTAGGGATAATGATATTATATTAGGGCACTAAGTTGCTTGAATAGCTCAGTTGGTAGAGCAATCGGCTGTTAACCGATCGGTCGTAGGTTCGAGTCCTACTTCAAGCGCCATGGCCTGTTGGAGAAACGGTTAACTCACATGCCTTTCACGCATGCATTCACGGGTTCGAATCCCGTACAGGTCACCATTATGGAGGTTTAGCTCAGTTGGGAGAGCATCTGCCTTACAAGCAGAGGGTCAGCGGTTCGAGCCCGTTAACCTCCACCATTTAAAATAAAATAGGCCGGCTTAGCTCAATTGGTAGAGCAACTGACTTGTAATCAGTAGGTTGAGGGTTCAAGTCCTTTAGCCGGCACCATTAAATATGCGGGTGTGGCGGAACTGGCAGACGCACTAGACTTAGGATCTAGCGCCTTCGGCGTGCAGGTTCGATTCCTGTCACCCGCACCAGTTGTTAAGTACTCTCAAATCTTTTATTTATAAGAGGTTTGGGAGTTTTTTTCTTTATATAAATAAAATTGTTTGAAAATTTATATTTTAATTTTTGATAGAAAATGAAACTTTAAAATTGCCTCCATAAATTATTAAATAAAATATGAATCAGACTTTATTCATTAATTTATTAAAAATTTATAATACCACCATTACTGTGCTTTTAAGCTTTTGCGATTTTTTTACCTCCGCAATTTCTTTACGAATGATAATATTTAATCTTATTTTGATTTGAATGCTATAGTTTTCACTATTTATATTTTACCTCCAAAATGACTAAACAAGGCTATCAGGCAAGATATCTAACATCATGTTTGCTGATTCTACTTTTGAAAGGACATCTAAATGAGCTTAGGTATTTGCAGTTATTGTAATGCTTGAATGTCCTAGCCATTTTTGAACTTTTACTAGATTCCCATCTTTAATACACATTCTTGTTGCACAAGTATGTCGTAAATCATGAAAACGAACATGTATTAAATTGTTCTTTTTTAATATTAAAGAAAAATGTTGGGTTATATATCCTGGTTTAATATGATTTCCTAATTTATTAACATAGATATAGTTTTTATATTTATAATTATACGCTTTTCCTTCTAATTTCTTATTTTGGTGCTTAGAATAATTGCAGGGTTTAACCTAAAAAGCTTTAATTTTAAAGGTATATGGACAATTTTTTGTTGATGACTATTTGTCATCTTTTTTCTTATATTTTCCTCTTTATTTACCTGATTTTTTTATTTTCTTTTGATGTTCACTCACAGTATATTTTTCATATAAGTTTTGCGAATATATGAATTTGTTTCTAGCTCTTTCAAAGTTTTGTAGCCCATTTGCATTACTGATAATTTTTTTAATATAGTTGTTTTTTCCTTCATTGGACCATTTGATAATCGTCTTCCTTCAATCCAAATGAATGAATTCAATATTTCTTTTTCAGCTCTACCTTTGAGTGTTTCTGGAGTTTCATCATTGAGTGATATGTATTCTTCTTTTATTTTGTATGCTTCATTTAAATATGGATTGATTTTGAGTATTCTTTCAGTTATATATGATTCTGCTACATGTGCATTTAATATATGGTCATATTTGTAATCATCATTTTTAAGATCGTCTTTATTTTTTAGGATAAGACAATAGCAACTCTTAAGCAGTCTGTATTCCCTTGAATCTTTCTTTTCATTTTGATATGTACGCATTATTCTCTTTCTAAAAGTATTTAAGGAATCATTAACTTTCTTCATCACATGAAACGGATCGATACAAATAGTAGTGTTCTTAAAGAAAATATTGCATAGAAGTTCATAATTTTTATACATATTAATAATAATGTATTTGACATTATTACATTCGCTTAATGGGATACTGAAGAAATAATTATATAGATCTTCCTTCCATCTGGATTCAATAATATCGATTATATACTTCTTCTTGAAATCCATAATCATAAAAGGATATTTCTTCTTTACATGTCTATTGAAGTAAAATTCATCCCAGCATAGAATTTTAGTAAGATTCTTTATAGGTATTTGGACATACTTATCGAATATATCAATAACTGTAGAAACTGCAACATCATATTTTTTGGCTGCTGAAGAATGGGTAGCGGTATATGGTTTAAGATCATTAAGAATATTAATGACAGTAGTAGTGTCATCACATTTCTGTTTCCGGTAAATGGAGCATTTTCAACGAAAGTTGCATTACAATTTTTACAGACATATCTTCTTTGGTTATAGAAGATTGTTGAATCAAAATTAATAAGGATTTTGTGTTTAAGTTTTCTTATTTTATAATCTTTGACATAATGAGTAAAAAAGCCACATTTGAAGTTTAATGATAAAATCTTTCATGAGGTTCTTATAATATTGTCCGCAAACAAATTATAATAGGAGAATCTTTTTTTATAAAAAGATAACTCCATTTTAAATTTAAAGCAAGAAAAGACAGACCCCATTAAACTTTTAAAGCCTAGGGACTGTCCCGCAATTATTCAATATACCCTTATTTTTAGTCTGATTGTTTTTTAATTTGATAAGAAGTTTTTCAAATATTTTAGGTAATGGATATACTCTATAACTTGTTTTTTGCTCTATCTTTTTCTGCTTCCTCAATTACCTGAGAATCAAAAAAGGTGGAAAACATCCACCTGATATTGAATCGATAATATCTAAAGAAATAGAACTAGTTAGATTCGGACGCATTAATTTTCGCAAAATCAAATCTAAGGCAGTAGTCTATTTTACATATCGATTCGATTAACATGATAATTATATCCTGTTTTTAAAGCAGTATCAATACTGTACTTTTTTGTGTACAATAAATTTCAATAAAAGACCAAAAAGTAGACTCTACATATTCTTATTGATTTCTTGTTTGACTAACTTAATGGCATTGCCTTTTAGGCGTGGTTATGATATGCAGTTCGTTACATAAAATGTAACGTATTACAAGAAATGGCTAAGCAATGCAGGAATAAGTAAGGGTGTTATAATATAGAGGAAGAAATAAGTAGAGAGGAGAAAGAAATTGAAGAAAAAGAAAACAATAAGTAAATATGCAGCATGTTTTCTTGCCCTTAATATGGCAGCAGAGCCAATTACTGGATTATCTATATTTAGTCCTAGTGTAATCATGGCTCAACAACAAGATGTTATTACTGAAAGTAATGATCCTTATTTAGTATCATCAACCAAGGAGGTAACAGTTAGCTCAACTCGTGATGGTTCAACAGGTGATTTAGCAACAGATGGATGTAATGATACACGTTGGGAAAGTGATTGGCGTGGTGATAAAGCCGAATGGATTAAAATTGATTTAAAGAAAGTAACAAAAATCACTAAAATTCATTTGAATTGGGAAGGTGCGTGTGCAAGTGAATATCAAATACAAATATCAGATGATGATGAATCATGGACGAATATAAAGGAGATAACCGATGGTAAAGCAGGGAAAATTGATTTTGATTTTGATCAAGTCACAGCCCGTTTTGTACGAATTTATGCTTCAAAAAGAGCAATGCCTGCTTATGGTGTTTCGTTATATGAATTCCAAATTTATGGATTTAATGGTTTATATAAAGTGAACTTAGCACAAAATAAACCGGCTCAAGCTTCATCGTTATTAGATGAATGGTGGATGAAAGATAGTGAAGGAAATATCAAACCAGGGGAAACACCAGACGCTAAAAATGCCGTTGATGGTAATACGGCATCTAGATGGCGTTCAGGAAATGATAGTACCTATTTTAAAGAAAATACACCTCAATGGCTCTATGTAGATTTACAAGGTTTGTATAAAATTGGACAAGTTAATATTACTTATGATAGGGAAGCAGCTGCAACAATTTATGATCTTCAAGTATCTAATGATGGTCAAAATTGGCAAACAGTTTATCGTCAATTACGTGGTAACAATAAAAAACAAAAGATTAGACTATCTGCTACAGGACGTTTTGTTCGTGTTTTATGTAGAAGCAAATATCGTGATGGCTATGTTGCGATTAAAGAATTAGAAGTCTTTAGACAAATGGAAGATGAAAAAGATGTTACACATACAATTCCAGATCTTCCTAAAAAAGAAGTTGTTTCTGTTAAAAATTCGAAAGCAACTTATAATTCAAATGATATCTATTTTGCTAATCAAGCAAGATATCCTGAATATATTGAAGATAATTTAAAAAATAAACCTTTAGCTTCTAATGACTGGTGGCAATCATTAGTGATTAATGAAACGGGTAATGCTTTATCTTTATTACCTTTAAAAGTTAAATATGAACCAACTAAAGGTTTAGGACTATTAACATATAGTAAGTCAAAATGGAATAAAGCAGATGATTATACACAGGGTGCTGTAACAGCATCTAAATCAGAATCAACGATGGCTTTCTATGTAGAACCTAGTGATTTTGATGACAGTCAAGCCTATAACAAAGTCAGTGGTTATGGTGATTATCATGTAAGTGTTAATTATTATGATGCTAATGGTTTATCAATGTCCAATACTTTTGTTAAAGGATCACCTTATACATATTTTGATTTCCATGATAAAAAGACAATCTCTTTAAACATTAATGATGACCAACATGCTGGTGTAAAAGCCTCATTCTTTGATGAAAAAGGAGATATTTTAACAGAAAAAGGAAAAATAATAACAGATCATATTGGTATCAAAACTGTAACTGGAGAAAAAATAAACTATTATAATGTCAATGTTCCAGTAAATACCCAATTTGAAAAAACAGATACAGGATTAAAAATAACAATTAAAGATGATGATTCTTATATGTCAATTGGAACAATGACAGATGCAAGTCAATTAAATCAATTCTATTTACATGGTTATGCTTTTGTAACAGATACCAATGTTGCGTACAGTTTTGATGAATCCACATCTAAGGTTACATCAAGTTATAATTTAACAACTGAAGTTAAACGTGATGGATTTACTGATCAATCTTATCAATGTATGTTCCCTCATCAATGGGATAAATATGCTAGTGATCAAGACCTAACAAAGTTAAATATAATTTATGATTCACCTCGTGGAAATCTTAAATTATATGATGGGAATTTATTTAAAATGCAAGATACTTTCTATGGAATGGTACCTGAATTTACAGTACCGACTAATGGGGAATATGATGAAAATGAATTATTATCATATTTAGATAACTTAGATCAAGGAACTCAGGGTGACTTAGTCGGATCTGATGCTTATTGGCAAGGGAAATCACTTCATCCTTTAGGTATGGGGGTTCTTGTTGCTGATCAAATTGGTAATACTGAATATCGTGATAAGTTCTTAGGTAAGATGAAAACGATTTTAACTGATTGGTTAACTTATAGTGGTGAAGGAGATCAAGCTTTCTTCTTCTATGATAAAAACTGGGGGACTTTATATTATAAAGATAGTGAATTTGGGGCTAATAGAGATATCTCTGACCACCATTTTACATATGGATACTTTGTCTTTGCATGCTCAGTACTTGCTACATACGATGATGAATTCTATCAAGATTATAAAGAAATGATTGATTTAATCGTTCGTGATTATGCAAGTCCAGATAAAAATGATAATATGTTCTGTCGTTATCGTAGTTTTGATCCTTATGAAGGTCATTCATGGGCTGGTGGATATGCTGATAATGATGATGGAAATAACCAAGAAGCAGGAAGTGAATCGTTATTTGGTTGGGTAGGTGCTTATTTATGGGCAACCAAACGTGAAGATAAAAAGATGAGAGATTCTGCTATCTTTGGATTTACAACAGAATTAAATGCAGTAGAACATTATTGGTTTAATTATTATGGTAACACGAATGATGGTTTAGATCATAGTGGATGGCCTGAAGATTGGCCAAGTAAGATTATTGGTCAATCTTATGGAAGCAGTTATTTCTATGGTACCTTCTTTGGTGGATATCCAACTTATATTTATGGTATTCACTGGTGTCCAGTGGGAGAATATATTAGTTATTATGGTGTAGATAAAAAAGCAGCAGCAGATATTTATCAAGGTGTTATTGATGATACAAATGGACAAAAGGAAGCTCATCCAGATGTTGAGGATTATCCAGATACACTTAATTCTTGGCAACATATTTTCTTACCATTTTTATCACTAAGTGATATTGATCGAGCAATGCAAGAATTAAATCATGATACGCAATCACAAGCAGAAGGATTTAACACATACTGGTTCTTAAATAATATAAAAGATTTAGGACAAAGAACAACTGAAATTTATGCTACTGGTGGTGTTTCTTCTTCAGTATATGAAAAAGAAGTTGATGGTAAAAAACAATACCAAGCAATGGTATGGAATCCTACAAATCATGATATAGAAGTTACATTTAAAAATAGTGAAAATAAAGTTGTAGGAAATGCAACAGTAGGGGCCCAATCATTATTACGTTTAGATCCTACTCAAAAGGATGCCGTACAAACAAAAAAAACCATTTTTTCTGTTGAAAGCGATACTTATGATGACACTCAATACGTAAAGATTTCATCTGATACAAAAGGAGCAACAATTTACTATACAACTGATGGAAGCGCACCAACAACGAATTCTTCTGTATATAAAGGAAGAATTGCTGTAAGCGAATCAACAACAATTAAAGCCATTGCAGTTAAAGATGATTATATTAATTCATCAATGAATTCAGTAAAAATCAATATTGATACAAATTGTATTACTACCGGAATCAATCTTGCTACAAATAAACCAGTTTTTGCTTCTAGTGAAAATGGCAATGTGGCAAGTAATGCTACTGATTATAACGCTAAAACAAGATGGGAAGCAGCACAAAAAGATGATCAATGGATTTATGTAGACTTACAACAAGAATATGATATTAATAAAGTAAAATTAAGTTGGGAAGCAGCTTATGCTAAAGGATATGAAATTCAAGTTTCTTCTACTCCTGATGATGAGGCAAGCTGGAAAACAGTTTATACTGAAACAAATGGAGACGGTAATTTTGATAAAGCTATCTTTAATCCAACAAAAGCAAGATATGTACGTATTAAAATGAATCAAGCTGGGACTGACTATACTTATTCACTTTATGAAATTGCTGTTTATGAAGCGCGTAAGATTACAAAGCCACAGTTATCATTAAAATCAGGAACATATCAAGGAAATCAATTCTTAAGTGTTGCTAGTGGAACAAAGGGTGTTCAATTTAGATATACAACAGATGGTAGTGAACCAACAGAAAAATCTAAATTATATATTCCTGGTTTGATGCTTACTAAAGATACACAAATTAAAGTCAAAGCATTTAAAAAAGGAATGATTGCTTCTGATACTGTTAGTGGAAATTATGTCATTAATAATGGTGAAGATACAGGTGATAAAGATTTATATGATAAAGCACCTAAATTTAGTGTAAAAGAAGATGAAGAAATTGAAGAAGAATTACTTGCTGGTGAAAAAGGTTTATCAGATACTAATGAATTGATTAGTGGTAACTTAGCTTACAATAAAAATGTTGTTGTTTCTTCTTCAGAAAATGAAAATAGTAAACAAAACATTGTTGATGGCAATCTTGATTCTACATGGTCATCTGATTTTAGAAATGTCGATAATCGTGATAAAGAGCATTGTTATATAGACTTAGAAGCTTCAATGGACATTAATCAAGTAAAATTACATTGGGTTAACAATACTGCACCAGGTAATAAATATGCAATTCAAGTATCTGATGATGAAAAAAATTGGAAGACTGTTTATATTTACAATCAGGCAAACAATAATAGTGATGATGCTACAGATATTTGTAATTTTGATACCATCAAAGCGCGTTATGTAAGAATGCAAGGTATTAAATTAGGTCAGGGTTATGGTTATGCTTTACGTGAAATGGAAGTAAGAAATTCATCAGCTGCACAACCATTTGGACAAAATGTAGGTGTTGATGCAATGTATGAAGGAAACACTTATGATAATTTACATGATGGAAATATGGATACATCAACGACATTATCTGGTCAAGGTTCATTTACATTTGATTTAGCTAAAACATATAACATTGATCGTATCACTTTTGATCATGAACAAGCTGTACAAGGAACATATACAGTTTATTATTCAACAGATAGTGAAAGTTGGACATCTATAGATTCATCTACATTAGATAAAAATATTGATTTATCATTTGATGCTGCTGGTGCACGGTATATTAAAGTTGATTATAATGTTGAAGGGTCAATCAATGTTAAAGAACTACAAGTGTATACAGTTGGTTCATCTAAAGATGCACAAGCTGACGAAATGCTTTATGATGGCGTCGCTGCAAATGCATCGACAAATAATGATGCAGCTAGAAATGTTTTAATAGATGATGGACATGTTTCACGTTGGCAAGCTGATGTAAATGATCAAAATGAATGGATTTATATAGATTTAGGTGAATCTAAAGATATTAATGAATTAAAATTAGATTGGGAAGCAGCATATGCAAAGGCTTATACAATTCAAGTATCTAATGATGCCTCATCTTGGGAAGATGTTTATTCAACAAAAGATAGTAAAGGTGAAAAAGAAACTATCAAATTTGATACAGTGAAGGCTCGTTATGTTAAAGTACGTTGTGAACAAAGAGCACTAGACTATGGAGCTTCACTATATTCAATGAAGGCTGGATATGTTGAACCGATTGAATTAGATCATATTTTAGTTGGACCTCAAGAAAGTAAAATTGCTTTAAAAGATAAATTACAATTAAATTACGTATTTTATCCTGCAAATGCGACTGACCGATCAATTACATTTAAATCTTCTAATGAAGAAGTAGCAACAGTAAACGCTAAAGGTGTTGTTACCGCTAAAAAACTAGGCGAAGTTACAATTACAGCTATTGCTGCTAACAACAAAACATATGAAGTTAAAGTAAAAGTAATTGGTAAAATCAGTAAACCTTCATTAACATTAGATCAAAAAACATATAATAGTGTAGATTTATCATGGTATGCTATTGAATTTGCCGATCATTATGATGTTTATGTAAGTGATAAAGCTGATGGTGAGTACACTAAAGTTAATGAATCACCTATTACCGATACTTATTATTCTATTGATCAGTTAGCTGATGGGAAATACTATTATAAAGTTCAAGCATGTAGTGGTGATGCTGATTATTCAAACAGTGATTTAAGTAGAGCGCAATCTATTAAAGTTTCTGTTCCAACTGCTATTGATTTAGATGTGACTTCAGCGACAGTAGGTGTCAATCAAGATTATACAATTCAAGTTAAAACAACATTAGATCCAAGTATATTAGTATGGAGTAGTGATAATCCAGATGTTGCTACTGTAACCAATGGTATTGTTCATGCATTAAAACCAGGGAAAGCTACAATTACTGTTTCATCAGGTGTTATTTCAAGAACATTTAGCTTAACTGTCATGGGGGCATTAGAAACACCAGTATTAAATAAAACAACTGATGATAATCATGTAACTTTTTCATGGAGTGCTATTGAAAATGCAACAAGTTATGAATTTTATCGTAAACAAAATAATGGTGAATATCAAAAGATAGCATCAACTAATCAAGTAGCTTATCAAGATCAAAACTTAGATCCTGGAGATTATAGTTATAAATTAGTTGCTAAAGGAAATGAATTTTTTACTGATTCTATGGATAGTAATGAAGTATCTATAAGAATTACGAAACAATTAGAAGCAGTAACATCAAAAGCAACAGTTTCTAAAAACACTGTTAAATTGACATGGGATAAAGTCAATCACGCATCTAAGTATCAAATTTTAAAAGCTAATGCAGCTGGACAATATGAGGAAGTAGCGATAGTAGATACAAATAGTTATGAAGAAACAGGATTAGATGCTGGAACATACTCGTATAAGGTCGTTGTCTTTGGAGACGAATTCTATACAACATCTGAAGCTAGTGAAGCAGTAGAGGCTGTTGTAAGTAAAGATGATTCTAAAGGTAATGAGCAAAATTCAGATGAATCAAAACCAGGAGAAATAGATTCACAAGGAAAAGAAACAATGATTTCTAGAAATGAATCTAAAGATTCTAAAAAACAGATAAGTACCAGCACAGGGGATCAAACAAGTTTCGCATCTTTATTAACACTTGGTTTATCATCAGTTATGATTGCTGTAGAAATGTTAAGAAGAAAACTAAATAATAGGCGCTCTAAATAATCGAGTGCTTTCATAAAATTGCTATAAAATATTAAGGGGGAGTTCTGATGATAAATCAGAATTCCCGAAACTTTAAAATGGTTTGTGTGAACTATCCTTCGTTGGTAGAATAATATCATCTACCAAAGGAGGATTTTTAATATGAAAATAAATATTATATAAAGAAAGTTATTTATATCTATAGAACAAGGAATAATCCCCCCTTTCCCCCGCAAAGGTATACTGTTCTGTTTGGGGTGAGTCAGTAGATTTTTGTTGGAAGAAATGCAAGAATTTCTTCACTGCTTAATTCAGTACGCATTAATTGATTATAAGCACTCTTGAAATTGTTTTTTATATATTCGATGCGTTTCCTTTGAGATGTTTCTTTGTTGGCCATATCGCTTGGATTGAAAACTTCATCAGTCTTAAGTATATGATAGATAGCTACCGATATTTTTCTGGCAATGGCAATGATAGCTCTTTTCTTGCCATGGCGCTTAGAAATCTTATTGAATTTATTGGCATAGTAGTCTCGATCTTTATCTTTAACTGCTGCATGTGCAACCTGTACAAGACATGTTTTAAGATGTACACCTGTGCTTGAAATCTTAATTTATTTCTTTTTACCAGCTGATTCATTGCATTCGGGTGTAATATCGGCCCACGAAACTAGTTTGTAATATGTATCTACTTTCAGTTAAAGAATAAAATGCCTGCAGAGACAAATCATTTTCATGACTATGTGTGTTTTACAGCCGCAAGCGGAAAGGAATGTAAGATTATTATGAATAAAATTTGATATTTTTTTATTACAGGTTTTATAATGACGATAATGTCAGTACCATTGATTCAAACAGTTAAGGCAGATCAACCGGTTGGAACACAAGTGATAAGCTTATCACAACAAACGATTGAGACAACTGTATAATATTGCTCTTGCACCGAGGCTTGTAACGAAGAACAAATTTCACAGTGTTCATCAACTCATCATCAAATAAAGGTGCATCAAAAAGACGGCTGCCGTTTTCATTCTAGTCGCCATCATTAAATAATATCGATTAGAATATGTGAGGGACTTATGCGTACAGAAGAAGAAATAACCAAAGCCATTGATCAATATGCAGATATGGTAAAAAAAATATGTTTTATTCAGATGAAACAGCAATGTGATGTTGACGATATTTTTCAAACTGTTTTTATTAAATATGCAAATGGTCCGCATTTTAACAGTCCTGAGCATGAGAAAGCTTGAATTATTCGAGTCACAATAAATGCATGCAAAGATGTTTTTAAAAGCTGGTTTCGTAAAAGTGTTGAATTCAAACAAAATATTGAAATATTATCAGTTGATGATTCATATTTAATCTATCATCAAAGTTCTGATTTAATGCAAGCTGTGTTATCGTTACCAAATAGTTATCGTAATGTTATTTATCTCTTTTATTATGAGGGTTATAAGGCTGTTGATATAGCACATATCCTTCATAAAAAAGAAAATACGATTCATACATGGCTTAAACGAGCCAAAAACAATTAAAGGATAGATTGGAGGTGATTATTTTGAATAACCCATTGAAAGAGCTTGATCAAATCTATGCTAGTGAAGAGATAAAGAAACAAACTCTTAATTATGTAATTAATTGTAAGCATTATTCTAATTTGCTTCTTTTAGTGCCGTTATGCGTTTGTGTCTTATTGTTCGGTATATTTATTTTTCCTAAAGATGGCAAGATTGTTCCAGTAGCTTATGTTTCACTGGATATTAATCCAAGTTTAGAATTGCAGCTTGATGCAAAAGACATAGTTATTAAAGTAGTTACCTACAATCAAGAGGACCAAAGAGTTATCGATAAATTAACTCTTACTGGTGTAAAACTTCAAGCAGCAATACTTACCTTGCTAAGTGACGAGCAATATAATGATTATCTTCAAAATGGTTTATTAGAAGTTTCGGTATTTGCTAATAATCAAAGCTTATCATCAAGCCTTGAAATAACATTAAATAATTTATTATCAAAGCAGCTTGGAACTAATCGATATCATTGTTCACAAGTTGATCAAGAAACTCATCATAACGCTTCATCACATCATATGTCTGCGGGTAAATATCAAATTATTGGAACGATTATGTCTTATACTTCACAATATTCTTTTGCTGAACTTAATAAGTTTAGTGTTCAAGAACTGTATAATATTTTAGCTATATTTAATCAAGAGGAGGTTCCTGAAGGGTGTCAGCCAGGGCATAATCAAGATAGTCATAATAGAAATCATAATCAGACTAAATAAAAAATCATAAACTATAATACTGTTTATGATTTTTTACGAGTTGATTTATCATTGTTGAAAAAATTAGCATATTTATAATTATACCAGATTTTCGAGTAATTAAATTTTTTGCCGTTTGAAAGGAAAACGTTATCATCGATAATTAAACCAAAGGCACCAGGTTCTAGGTTTAAAAGCTCTTGATCTTCTTTTGATAGTGGTTTAGCAAAAATGTATTTTTCAGAAAAGCCGATCGTAAGTTTTAAATCATTAATAATAAAAGAAAAAATTGATGTTTTTGCAATGTCTTCATTAAGATAAGGAATGATGTCTTTGTTATAGTAAGTATATTCAACAGCAAAAGGGATATCATCAATATACATTAATCGTTTTATTGCATAAACTGGAGTACCAACTTTACATTCTAAATGTTCTGCTAGATCAGTATCACAGTCAATTAATTTAAAACTTAAAATATCACGTTCTAATTTTTCACCGGGATGTTCAGCTGAAAAACCGATTGTGTTATTTAATTTGATAGTTCCTTTATTTGGTTTTCGAATGTAAAAACCACTACCATGAATAGCAAATAACAATCCATCATTAACCAGCAAATTAATAGCATTGCTGATGGTGTTTTTACTAGCATCATATTCTTTCATCAGCTGCCCACCAGTAGGCAGTTTTTTTGTTTCTTCAAATTCACCATTTTCAATTCGTTTCTTTAAATCAATGGAAATTGTTTCGTACTTTCTCATAATATCTCCCATCCTTATTTATAAAAATATCATTTAATTATTATTTTGTAAAGTGTTTGGTAACAATTTTGCATATATAGTACAAAAAAGAAACCCCTTACATTTTGTATTGACACTGGTATTAAAACGTTGTATTCTAAAAGTAGATAACAATAAAATTGTTTGGTAACAATTGCAAAAGATGTAGAAAAGGAGTGTGAATATTGATAATAAATAAATGTGTTAGTAGTTTGGGGAAATAAAGGGGATAAACGAATGAAATAGTGTTTATTTTGGAAAGGAAACTTTATTATGAAAAAGAGAGGTAAGATTGTTTCGTTATTAGTTATAGTGGCGATGTTTTTTAGTTATATTGTACCAATCAAGGCTCAAGGAAATTGGCAACAGCATTTAGATCAAACTATCTTGAAAGTGGGTTATACAGAGGTTTATAAAGATAATAAACCGGTAGTACCAAATGCTAATCTGACAATTACGATAACTGGAACGGGATTGAGTGGTAAAGAATATAACACAGTACTGATTGATGAAGAAGCAAGAGAAGTAGAAGCAACAAAGCAAAATGGGGTAATCAATGGTGACACTACTCAATTAGTGCTGCAAGTACCAGGAACATTGTCAGGGGGTCAATATCAAGTAAGAACAACGATTGATAGTGAAAGTGTTACAAATGGTCTAATTTTATTAAATAATGTTAATTTAAGCAGTAAGATCAGTACCAATGTTACTGGATATTCAGGAGTAACAGGCGATTTAATTGATGGTATTCAGTGGGCAATGTATACGCCCGTTACAAATAAGCCAACTAGAGAAAATCCAGGAATTTTTACATTTGATTATGGAGAGGATTTAATAGATGTGTATTCTTTAGATCTATATTCAACATATGGAAATGACCAAGGCCCTAAAGTTGCAGAAATATTATATTGGGATGATAGTAGTCAAACTTGGGAAAATATTTTAAATAATGGCAGTCGTGAATTTGAATTTAGGTGGGATAAGAATATTGAATGTGAGCCATTTCGAATTCAATTTGATCAAGTTTATTCAACTAATAAAATCATGTTAAAAACATTAGATTCATATACTAGTTGGGAAAATACGAATGATATTGTTGAAGTACAGGTATGGGGTTATAAATCTGGAGAGTTACCATCTATTCAAATAAGTTCTTCACAAGGAAATTATGGTGTGAAAAATATTGTACCAATGGTAATAAAAAATAAGAATAAATCTACTACAATAAATTTAGAGTTAGTCGATTTTAAATCTCATCAATCACTAGCAAGACCAGTCAAATATCAAGTTGAGATGAAAAATGGTAAATTAAATTATGAATTTGTAATTCCTAAGACAGTACCAGTGGGTACATATAGTATTCATGTTACTTGTGAGGGATTAGATCTTTATAGTGATGAGTATCGTATTTCGTTAGATCAAGATATAAATATTGAAAACTGTTCTAAATATTTAGATATTTCTTTGGTTAATGATCAAGCCTATAAAATTACAAGTATAACTGATGGTGACATAAAAAGCGGTTGGAGTAATAATGGGAATACGTCTTTATTGTTTGAAGTTAAACCTGAAAATAATAAGTTTGCCAATATTGCATTAAAGAAAATGAGAATTTATACGAGTAATAAAAACATTGAAACTGTTACCTTAAAAGGTATTGCGAATACTAATTATTATCGTAATGTTAATGTCAATGAAAATGGGATGATCAATGATTTAGCTGGTGATTTTAAATCAGACTGGAAAAGTGATAAAAATGGGGATTATTTTGAAGTTGATCCCGGTTATTTATCTTTGGGAAATATATTTATTTTAGAATTACAAAGTAATGAAAATATTGTAATCAATGAAATTGAAACAGAAGGTGTATATTTAAAAGATAATCTTTTATCAAATGCCCGAGTTTATCATAATGGTGAAAATATTGATGCAGCTGGAATGGTTGATAATAATGTAAGTAGTTATTATAAAACTACATATTCTGATAGTGATGAGTATATCTTAGATTTTTCACCACGGACAATTACAACTAATGAACTTGTTTATACGGCACATTTTCCTAATTCACAAGGTATTGGTAATTTGACTGTGGAAATTTGGGATGGTAATGGTTGGAAAAATGTTGATACATTTGATTTTAAACATAAAACCGATAATCAAATTAGAGAATCACAGCAGCTTATTTTTAATGAACTTACAACTAGTAAAATTCGCTTGATCGTAAATAAAGCTAATCTAGTTTGGGATAATTCCTATTTATTTACAGATTTAAATGCAATTGGAACAATAAATAATAATGCTCAGTACTATGCTGAAAGTATTGATACCAATATAGTTGTAAATCAAGGTGAAAGCAAATTTCCAATTCCTCATTTAAAAGGCTATGAGGTATCGATCAATAGTTCTGATCATGCGGAAATCATTGATTTAAATGGTAATATTAATGCACCTTTGACAGATACAAAAGTTAAAATAACATTAAAGGTTAGTAGTGAAGATGGTCAGGATGTTGGTATCACAGATGAGTTTGAAGTTGTTGTACCAAGAAGAGTTTTGCCCGGCAATAAATTGATTTCAACTATTGTTGATAATGAAACGATTTATAATAATCCGTCAATGGGATGGGTTCAATATTATGAATTCCAAGATACCGATGTTGATAAATATTGGGCTGAAATGGATGAATTATATGCTCAAGGTTTAAAGACAAATATTTTATATATTCGTAATCCTTGGAGCTGGTATGAACCATCAGAAGGAAATTATGCATGGAATGATCCTGATAGCAGGTTGAGTAAATTAATTAGTGGAGCAAGAGCGCGAGGAATTCAATTAGCTTTTAGGGTATTGGTGGATTCAAGTGATGCTTTTCAGCAGGCAACACCAGAATATGTATTTAAAGCAGGAGCAAGCTGGTATAAAACTGATCGAACTGATGATACGGCACCAGAAATCGATGCTAAAGATCCATATATTAATGATCCTGTTTTCTTAGAAAAATTAGATAAGTTTATTAAAGCATTTGGTGCAGAGTTTAATAATGATTTAGATATTGCTTTTATTGATGGTATGGGCTTTGGTAACTGGGGTGAAGCACATCACGTTAAATTTAGTACTGAGTGGGATGATAATGTTTATGGTGCGGTTGAAAAAGTGATTAAAATATATGATAAATATTTCCCGGATGTTTTATTGGGAGCTCAAGAAGGACAACCAGAAAATTATGGGACTCAAGAAAATGATGAGATCATTAATACTGACAAACCTTATACTGGAGCATTTGACAAAGAATATGATTTTGTTGTTCGCCGTGATACATTTGGCTGGATGACGGATGCAATTAGAAATCAAACATTAGAATGGTTTAATCAAGGAATACCAGTTTTTGCAGAAAATTGTTATCATTCATTTAAAGTACGAGAATACTGGTATAATAATGCTGGTTATCCGACTTTGGATGGTATTTTACGTCAGGTCGTAGCTGATGCTTTGACATGTCGAGCAAATACTCTAGATGCTCGGGTTGTAATGGACTGTCAGAAATGGCTAGAGAATGATCAACAAAACGGTTCTGGTTTATTGAATAAATTTGGTTTGAATGGTGGCTATCGCCTCGCTTTGACTAGTTTAGAAGTTCCTGAGCTTTTAACGACTGGGGAAGAAATAACGATTAAACAAGCGTGGCGTAATTTAGGGCTAGGCATGTTGCCGAATAAAAATAAACATTGGGATAATAAATATCATGTTGCTTTCGCATTATTGGACCCAAAAACAAATCAGGTTATTTATCAATATAATGAAGATACTGATAAAGTAAACCCGGGTGATTGGCTTTTCGAAGATGGAAATAATCATTATGAGACTACATTTAAATTGCCAAATAGTATTAAATCAGGTGAATACAAACTAGCAACAGCAATTGTTAATGATAAAAATAATAATCTTCCGGAAATTGCTTTAGCCCTTAAAGATGCGGAAGTGACAGAGCAGGGCTGGTATGTTTTAGATAGTATTAATGTAAAAAATATAAATGATTCAGATACAACATTTGGTATTTTTATTGAAGATACTGTAAATGGTAAAGTTATAGCTGATAGGTCAACTGTTAACGCTGGTGAAAGCGTTACTTTAAAAGTTGTTCCTGACCAAGGCTATGAACTTGATCAATTACTAATCAATGAAAAGGCAGTTGAAATTAAGGATAACTCATATATGATTAAAAATGTTACGGCTGATATTCGTGTAAGGGCCTCATTTAAAAAAGCTGGTGAAGTAACCGTAAAACCTGATGAGTCTAAGGATAGTTCAGTAGTAGCAACGGGAGATGAGGTTCAATTATTTGGATATATAGGAATGTTTATCGGAGCATTAGTTTTATTAGCTGAGTTGAAAAGGAAATTTAAACATCAGAGCTAAAATATAAAAGCAGGTAATTTACCTGCTTTTTCCACATATAATTATATTTACTAAAATAATAATCTTTTATTAGTAAATTAATTGACATGGTTTACGTGATTAACTATAATTGTTAGTGCATAGGATTGTTACTATTTGATTAGGCAAGACCTGGTTGTTTAAAGCGTTTATAAGCGTGATGAACAATCAGGTCTTTTATATTTATTTGGGAACTTTAACTAATCAAAATAGCTATTCTATACGGGAAAAGGAGGAAGTTATGAAAGGAAGATGGAATCAAAAATTATGTGCTGTAGCAACTGTTTCAATGTTGTTATCATCAGCACCAGTTGGGGTATTAGCACAAGAAAATGCAAGAATTACTCAGTCAGACCCCGAAGAAGTATATGTTGATATCATTGGAGATGGGCAAAGAACCACGCTATTTAATGAAAATTGGAAGTTTCATCGTGGTGATATAAATGATGCTCAAAACAAAGATTACAATGATTCAACTTGGGAAACGGTGAATTTACCACATGACTATAGTATTGATCAAGATTTCACAACAAGCGGAGAAGCAGAGAGTGGTTTTTTACCAGGTGGCGTTGGCTGGTATCGAAAAACTTTTGTAGTACCTAAAAAATATCAAGAAAAACAATTGATGATTGAGTTTGATGGCGCTTATATGAATGCTGAAGTTTATTTAAATGGGACAAAATTAGGTGAGCATCCATATGGATATACTGCTTTTGCATTTGATTTGACTGAGGGCTTAATCTGCGATGGTGAGACTGAAAATGTTTTAGTAGTAAAAACTAATAATAAAATTCCAAGTAGTCGCTGGTACTCTGGAAGTGGGATTTATCGAGATGTAAAGTTAACAGTTACAGATAAGGTTCATGTTGGCTATAATGGAACTAAAATCATTGCTAAAGATTTAGAAAATACTAAGGACAATAATGTTAAAGTTGATGTTACAGCAACAATCGATAATGATAGCGATACAAATAAAACGATCACAGTTAAAAATACTTTATTGGATGCTCAAGGAAATGCCGCGGGTAGTACCGTCACTAATGAAGTTGAATTAGCAGCTAAAAGTACAAAAGATGTAAAACAGGAAGTGTCTGTTATTGCTCCTAAATTGTGGTCCACTGAGGATACAAATTTATATACAATGAAAACTGAAATCGTGGCGGATAATAAAGTTTTAGATACTTATGAAACTGAGTATGGTTTCCGCTATTTTGATTTTGATAATAATACAGGTTTTTCATTAAATGGTGAAAAAATAAAATTAAAAGGTGTTTGTCTGCACCATGATCAGGGTGCACTAGGAGCAGTTGCTAATCGTGATGCAATTGAACGGCAGGTCAAAATATTAAAAGAAATGGGATGTAATGCGATTCGTGTTACCCATAATCCTGCGGCATCAGTTTTATTAGAAGTATGTAATGAAAATGGAATGTTAGTTATTAATGAAGCTTTTGATGGCTGGACCGAATATAAAAATGGAAATGTTAATGACTACACTTCACATTTTAATGAAGTAATTAGTACCGATAATCAAATTGTTAATGGAAAAGCTGGAATGAAGTGGGGCGAATTTGATGTTAAAGCAATGGTTGATGGTGCTAAAAATGATCCAAGTGTAATTATGTGGTCATTAGGTAATGAAATTGATGAAGGAGTATCAGGAAATACCTCACATTATTTAAATTTAGTTGATGATTTAATTAAATGGGTTCAAGAGGTTGATACAACTCGTCCAGTCACAAATGGTGATAATCGCAAAAATACTAATCCAAATGCGATGCTCAGCCAAATTAATCAAAAAATATATGAAGCTGGTGGCGTGGTTGGAATGAACTATGCAAATGGTGATCAAACTATAGCTATGCACAATACTTATAGCGATTGGCCACTATACGGTTCTGAAACGGCAAGTGCTGTCCATAGTCGTGGAGTTTATAATACTACGGGTAAAGATGATAATACTTTACAAATGTCAGAATATGATAATGATGAGGCAAAAGTTGGCTGGGGACATTCAGCAAGTGATGCCTGGCAATTTGTTATTAAGAATGATTTCAATGCTGGAGAGTTTGTGTGGACTGGTTTTGATTATATTGGTGAACCAACGCCATGGAATGGAACTGGAGCAGGAAGTGCAAGTGGTCAGGGAGCTAAACCTAAATCATCATATTTTGGAATTGTTGATACTGCAGGATTTGTAAAAGATACTTATTATTTATATAAAAGTATGTGGGACGAAGATACAACTACTTTGCATTTAATGTCAACATGGAACAATGATGAAATAGTCAAAAATAATAATGGTAAGGTCAAGGTCGATGTATTTACTAATGCTGCAAAAGTGGAGTTATATTTAAATGGGAATAAAGTGGGGGAGGATACAGCAACAACGCATACTACTGCTTTAGGATATAAGTATCAAACATTTTCAAATGGAGAATTTTACCCAAGCTTTAATGTAACCTGGGCTTCAGGAACGTTGAGTGCTAAAGCATATGACAAAAAAGGTAATTTAATTACAGAAACTGAAGGAAGAAGCAGTGTAACGACTAATACCAAAGCTGCAAAATTAGCGATAAGTGCTGATAAAAAGGAAATTTTAGCTGATGGCAGTAGTTTATCTTATCTTACTGTCGATGTTAAAGATATGAATGGAAATATTGTCGCTGGAGCTGATAATCGTATTAATTTCAAGATTGAAGGAAATGGTAAAATTGTTGGGGTTGATAATGGTAATGCAGCTGATACTGATAGTTATAAGGGAACTTCACGAAAAGCCTTTTCAGGAAAGGCATTAGTGATTGTTCAATCTACTAAAGATGAGGGATCATTTACACTTAGTGCCAGCAGTGATGGTTTAAGTGGTTCAAATATTTCTGTCAAGACGGTTAAAAATGCTGTTGAGGGTGATGCTTATCTGCAAAGTTACACAATTGCTAAAAATTTATATGTTAATGTTGGTGAAGAACCTGATCTGCCTGCAAAAGTTGTAGGAACATACAATAATGGGGAGACAAGAGACTTAACGATTAAATGGAATGAATATGATAAAGAATCATTAAATAAAATTGGTGAGTTCACAATAACAGGAAAACTTCAGGATAGTGAAGCTGTAGTAACTGTAACGGTTCATGTAATTGGTAATGTCGTAGCCATGGAAAACTATTCAACAGTAACTAGTGCAGGAATTACACCGGTATTACCACAAACGGTTCGAGGACTTTATGAAAATGGAAATTATAGTGAGGCTTTTCCGGTTAAATGGAATATTCCTGCTGATGCTTTTAAAAATGAAGGAATGGTAACAGTAAAAGGTACAGTCAATGTTCTAAATGAAGTAAAAGATGTTACAGCAACTGTTCGAGTAGCACCAAAATTAGCTGATTCACAGAATATTGCTTCAAAGAATTATCAAGATACATCATTATTTACAAATGGGAAAATGGTCAATGGTGTTCCAAGTGAACCAACAGCAACGCCAATCAATGATTCATTGAGTGAATTAAATGATGGGATTACTAATGAAAGTGGACGCGAAAGCGCACGGTGGACAAATTGGAGTTTAAGAAATGAAAATCCTCCGGTGGATACTTATGTACAATTAGAATGGCAAAAAGAATACTTGATGCAAAATATTAAACTGTGGCATTTTACGGATAATCAATTCAGTGTTTTACCAGGTGATAACAATGTCCGGTTTGAATATTATGATGTTCCAACAAATTCATGGCAAGAAATTGAGTCTTCGCACATTACACAAGTACCATATACATCTGGTGATACTCCATATGGATTTATTCACCCGATTACAACTAATAAATTACGCATATGGATGAAGTCACCGCAAGTTAATAAATGTATTGGTTTAACAGAAATAGAAGTATATGATTATATTTTACCAGTAACTGCAAATTCATCTGCAAATCTAGATGATTTAAAATTAGATGGGGTTAATATTAAAGAATTTAATGGTTATCGAGGGTATGATAAGCTTACTAAAACATATACTGTTGATTTGAAAACAGCTGATACCCCATCAGTTATAGCTCAAGGTAATAATAATGAAGCAATTACTGTTTTACCAGTATATAATAATGAAGTAAAGATCATTGTTAGAGCGGAAGATGGTAAAACGATAGAAAATTATACTATTAAATATATTATCTCGGTAAACAAAGAGTTTCTTGAAAACTATATTGAAAGCGATGAAATAAAGAAAGTTTTTGAAACAAGTGAAGAATATACAGTCCAATCGTATCAAGAATTTAAGGAAGCATATGATCAAGCAATAGTGATTTTGAAAGATGATCAGGCAACACAAAAACAAGTTGATGATAGTTATGAAAAATTACAAACTATGTATCAAGCTTTAGTTAAAAAGACTGAAGAAAAAGTTGATAAGAGTCAGTTAGAAGCACTTTTAGCTATTGCTGATAAGATTACTGAAGATATTTTAAGTAATCTTGATGCTGATTTAGTTAAAGAGTTTAAGACCGCTTTACAAGCAGCACAAGATATTTATACTGGAAATGATGTAACTCAAGCTCAGGTAAATGCTGCTATTACACGGTTAAATGTGGCAATTGAAAATTTAAATATTCGTGATTTCAATAAGATTAAATTACAGGAGCTAGTTGAGCGGACTGAAAAATTATCTGCTAAAGATTATACAAGGGCTTCTTGGGAACGATTAGAAAAAGCTTTATCAGCAGCCAAAATTGTCTTAGCAGATGAAAAGGCGACACTGGCAGCTGTTGATGAAGCCAAAACGGTTTTACAAAATGCACTAGAACAATTAGAGAAAGTTGCGATTAGCGAAGAGTCTTCTCAAGGAGTAAAAACTGGTGATGCGGCTAATTTTGCTGGTATATTTGCATTAATGGTTTCAACTGCGAGTCTGGTTTTATGGATGAAAAGAAGAAAAGAAAATAATTAATAATAATAGAAGGATGTTTTAATATGACATCCTTTTTTGGAAATTTGACATTTTTATGATTATCGTATTCGTTGTATATTCTTACTAAGATTGTATAATATAAGTATAGAAAAAGGAGGCGTTTAAAAATGAGTATACCAATAATTATTGTACTTATAGTAGTGGCGTTAATTGTGATTTACTGCATAGTTGCATATAACACATTAACTAAATTAAAGAACCGGGTTAAAACTAACTGGGCACAAATTGATGTGGTATTAAAAAGGCGGGCTGATTTGATCCCGAACCTTGTTGAAACAGTCAAGGGGTATGCTAGTCACGAAAAGGAAACGTTAGAAAATGCAATAAAAGCAAGAAATACTTATGTGACTGCCAATAGTCCTCAAGATCAGCTTGCAGCTTCTGGTGAATTAAATCAGGCTTTAAGCCGATTAATGATGTTAGGTGAAGCTTATCCGGATTTAAAAGCTAATACTAATTTTATGGAATTACAAAAAGAATTGACAGCTACAGAAGATAAAATTACGTATGCACGACAATTTTATAATGATTCAGTAAATAAATATACCAATCAAACAGAAGTTTTCCCTTCAGTGCTTATTGCAAAAATATTTGGTTTTGGAACTTTTGATTATTTTGAGGTTCAAGAAACAGATAAAGAAGTACCAAAGGTTAAATTTTAAAATGAAACTTAAAAAATTATTTTTAGCACTCTCAATCTTTCTGGTTTCTTTGATGCCGTTACCTGTTTTGGCATCAGGGAATGACCTTCAAGCGGTTAATATGAACATTTATATTAATCAAGATGGTTCAGCAAAAGTTGAGGAAACTTGGAAGATGGATGCGATTGAAGGAACAGAAAACTACAAGGCATTTAATAATCTTTATGGGGCTACGATCAGTGATTTTTCTGTTGTCGATGAAAAAGGAACAAAATATCAATATGTTGATAATTGGGATATTGATGCTAGTCGTCAAGAGAAGAAAAATAAATGTGGGATCATTGAAAAGAGTGATGGTTATGAGTTATGTTATGGGATAGGTGATTATGGTCAACACACATATACGATGACTTATACGATTACTCCATTTGTTAATCAATATAGTGATGCTCAGGGGTTTAATTGGCAATTACTTAATCAGGAAATGAATCCTAAACCAGCTGAATTTGAAGCAACGATTAGTTCTGATTACAAGTTTTATGATCAAGATAGTGATATTTGGGGCTTTGGCTATGAAGGACAAGTTATTTTTGATGATCATGGAGCGATAATTATATCGAATCGTGATTTAAACAATAATCGTCGAGGCGATATTAATTATGTTAATATTTTAGTTAGAGTACCCGATGGAACTTTTAGCAATGCAATAACCAAAAATGAATCATTTGAAGCTGTTTTAGAAGATGCACGTGATGGCTCAAGTTATCAAGAAGATTCTAGTGATGGTTCAATATTTATGTTTATTGGTATTAGTGTTGCGGTACTTGCTGGGATAATTGCAGTAATTGTTGGAGTTGTATCTAAAGCAAACAAAAATAAACAATTATATTTTAGTGACGGTAACAATGAAATTCCGACAATGGAACATGTTAATCCGTTCCGTGATATTCCTTGTCATAAAGATATCTACTATTTTTATTACGTTGCAACAAAAGCAGGGATTATCCAGCAAGATGATCGTTCAGGTATCTTGTGTGCTATGTTGTTAAAATGGATCAGAGATGGCTATGTGAATTTTACCATGGAACCGAGCACTGGCTGGTTTAAAAAAGATAAATATGAAATTGATTTCAGTGGTGAGATTCCAACAGAAAATATTTTAGAAGAAAAGATGTTAGGTTATTTTCGGGAAGCAAGTGGTGATAATCAAATCTTAGAGAATAAAGAATTTGAACGTTGGTGTAAACGGAATTATGAAGAAATCGAAGATTGGTTTAATGATTTGATTGAATTTGAAGAAAAAGAATTAAAAGAAAAAGGCTTAATGAAAAAGCAAACAACTTATAAAAAGTTCTTAGGAATAGATATTGCAAATGAAAAAGTAGTTTATGAACCATCATTTAGAGATGATATCATTTATACTAAAGGATTAAAACGCTTTTTATTAGACTTTAGTAGTATTGAAGAAAAAGAAGTAATTGAAGTAAAACTCTGGGAAGAATATTTAATGTTTGCTTCAATTCTTGGTATTGCTGACGAGGTAGAAAAACAAATTGGTAAACTCTGCCCAGAATTTAATCAATATTCAAATATTGATTACACTTATACGATGTTAGCAACGAGAACATTTATGTATGGTGGTGTTCGTAGTGCAGCTAATGCATATAGTGCAGCTCATAGTTCATCGTATAGCGGTGGCGGTGGTTTTAGTTCCTTTGGCGGAGGCGGAGGTGGTTTCTCCGGAGGCGGCGGAGGCGGAAGCCGATAAAATAAAGAAAACCTGGAAGAATGAAATGAACCTCCTAAGTTGTTGCTTCAACTTAGGAGGTTCGCTTCAAAACTCCAGGTTATTTTATTGTTGTGCTTCTAATTCAGCGATTTTATCAGCAAATTGAGGTAAGTGTTTTTTATGAGCAATCAACATTTCATCTAATAATGTTTTAGCAATTTGACCACTTGGAACTAATGGATTAATTGTAAATGCATGTAATGCTTTACCATAATCACCAGTAACGGCAGCTTCAATTGTAGTTTCTTCCATTGCTTTCATAATTTGAACCATTCCCCGAGCTGCAGGTTTTAATGTTCCCCAAGAAATTGGCATTGGCCCTGCTGCTGTAATGATAGCAGATACTTCAGCTACACTATCATATGGAAGATCAGTTAATGCCCCTTTGTTTTGTGTTGATACGACCATAGTTGTACGTTTATCATTATAGATTGAGTTGATTAATTCACAAGCAGCATCACTATAATAAGTACCACCACGTTTTGTCAATTGTTCTGGTTTATAATCTAAATTAGGATCTTTATATAATTCAAATAATTCAGCTTCTGTTCTTTTTACAACTTCAGCACGAGTACCATTTTCTTTGAAGTCGGCAATTTCATCTTCAAGCATATCATCAGTGATATAGTAGTAACGGTGATACATACATGGCAGATATCCTAAATCTTGGATTTGTTCTGCAACAAATGAAATATTTTTAATATTTGCTACTCCGGCATCAGCGGCACGTTTAGCGGCTTTTTCCTCTTCTTCCTTTGCACGTGTAGCATTAGCCCCAAATTTTCTTAAACCATCGTTTTCAACATATAGTTTTTGAATTGCTTTATCAGTTAATTCAGTTCCATCAACATCCCATACTCGATGCCAGTGAAAATGGTTTAATCCAGCGAATTTAAAGAATAATTCTTCTTCGTTTTTATCTAAAGCTTTCCCAACCATTTTACGGCAAGAGATAGGTACATTACATAAACCAACAACTTTATCCCATTTACCATATTTGATAACAGCTTCAGTAACCATTCCACTAGGATTAGTAAAGTTTACTAGCCAGGCATTTGGACATAGTCTTTTCATATCTTCAACGATTTCTAAGATAACAGGAACAGTTCTAAATGCTTTAAACATTCCTCCGGCACCATTTGTTTCTTGCCCAATAATCCCATGACTTAAGGGAATTCTTTCGTCTTTAATTCTTGCATCCAATAAGCCAACTCTAAATTGAGTAGTAACGAAATCAGCGTCTTTTAAAGCTTCTTCACGATCTAATGTTAAATGAATCGTCATAGGAACACCCGCAGCTTTTACCATTCTTTGTGCCATTGCTCCAACGATTTCTAATTTTTCTTTACCTTCTTCAATATCAACTAACCACAGTTCTTTGATAGGTAGTTCATCATATCTTTTAATAAATCCTTCAACTAATTCTGGAGTATATGAACTCCCGCCACCGATGGTAGCAATTTTTACAGGTCTTTTTGCCATTTGTAAATCTCCTTTGTTTTTTGTTACAAGGCTATTATAACGGCAAAAGAAAAGAAAGTGGTCTTTTTTCAGGTGATGAAAACCGCTTTCATTTTATGAAAATAATATAATAAGTTATCGTGCTTATGGTAATAATTAATATATTATTTTAATAACAGGTTGTATGGATTGATAGTTCCGGGAATTACTTGTAAATAATCATTTTTTAATAATTCATTGATTACATTGCATAATATATTAATATCGGTTTCTTCACCAGTACATTCAAGATAGAGACTTTGACTGCCACAAGCATCACGTAATTTGAGAATGTAGTCAAATTGGCGTTCTTTTAATAAATTATTGATGTCTTGGACTTGGAAAATTGAAATTGTTTTCATGTTTTTAACTCCTTTTGTTAAAATAATGTTATAATTTCATTATATAAAAGTCAAGGAGGATATATAATGGCTGCAACTGAAAAAGAAAAAGCAACCAAGCTGGCTCATGAGTTAGTCGCATACATAGAGAGTGAACAAAGTGATTTGAAGGCTAGTGATAATGAATTTGATGCTTTATGGCAAAGCATTTATGATGTTTGTATGCTAGTTCACTTTAACATTTTAGATGAACTCTTGAGTGAAGAGGAATATTTAGAAGGAGTTACTTGGCTAAAAGACTATCAACATCTCACTAAAGATTACCAAGATAAAGAATTGGAATTATGAAAGGATAAAGAATAATGAAAAATTATTTAATTGTTACCGATACAACAAGTGCGATGAACGGGGTTCAAGCGAAAGAATCTGGAATTGAGTTAGTCTCACTAAGTGTACTGATTGACGGGATCGAGTACAAAGACCAAATTGATATTTCAACGGAAGAATTATATAAAAAACTGGAAGCTGGATGTATCCCTACGACATCACAGCCAAATACTGGATATTTACATGAATTAATGGCGAATTGGAAAGCTAAAAATTATGAAGCTATTATCATTATCACCTGCAGTAGTGATTTAAGTGGAACTTGGAGTGGATTTAATCTTGTGAAAAATCAGTTAGAAATGAATAATATGTATATTTATGATAGCCGCCAAGTTGGTGCACCTGTCATGGATATGGCATTAGCGGCTAAACAGATGGCTGATAATGATCATGATGTAAATGAAATTTTTGAAATGTTAGAAATGAAAACTAAAAATAGTTTTTCTTTTTTAGCCCCATTTGATTTTAAGCAATTGGCGCGCTCGGGACGGTTATCGCCGGTAGCTGCTAAAATGGCATCAATCTTGAAAGTAAAAGCTTTACTTTATTTGAAGGAAGATGGTAGTTGTGTCGATAAATATGCGATGAGTAGGACAGAATCAAAAATTGTTAAAACTGTAATTGACAAATTTAAAAATGCTGGTGTTAATGCTAAGGATTATACATTATACATCTCTCATGCTGATAATGAAGAATCAGCGCTGAAAGCAAAACGATTATTACAAGATATTTTTGATAATATTGAGGTTATCGTAAACAAGTTACCAGCTGTATTGACTTGTCATGGCGGGATGAAATGTATATCTGTGCATTATATACATAAGATGTAATAGGTGAGAAAATGAAAGTTGTTGATATGCATTGTGATACCATCTTGCGGCTTTATGATGAAGGTGGCTGTTTATCAAAAAATGATTTTAATATTGATTTAAAGAAAATGGTTAAAGGTGATTATTTGTTGCAAAATTTTGCGATGTTTGTAAACTTAAGTGATCATCTTGATCCGCTAACAAAGGCACAGCGATTAATTGATCTATATTATACAGAACTAGAAAAAAGTCCTGAGCTGATTAAACCAGTATATAGTTATGAAGATATTCTTAATAATCAAAAAAATGGTCTAATGTCAGCGATGCTTACATTGGAAGAAGGGGCAGTCGTAAATAATGATCTTGCAATCTTACGTAATTATTATCGTCTAGGCGTTAGGATGATTACTTTAACTTGGAATCATCCTAACGGAATAGGTTATCCTAATTTGATTAGTACTAAGGAATTTAAAGATTTATATCATTTAAATACAGAAGATGGATTAACTGATTTTGGGATTGCTTATGTCAAGGAAATGGAGCGGTTGGGAATCATTATCGATGTTTCACATTTGAGTGATGCGGGATTTTATGATGTATTAAAATATACGACAAAACCGTTTGTTGCATCACATAGTAATGCTCGTAGCGTTTGCGGAGTTGCTCGAAATATGTCTGATGATATGATCAAACAGTTAGCGAAACGTAATGGCGTCATGGGAATTAATTTTTGCGGAGATTTCTTAAAACCATCGAGTCATGGCGGGATGCGTTCATGTATTGAAGATATGGTTAAACATATTTTATATATTAAGGAACTGGTGGGGATAGATTATGTTGGCTTAGGTAGTGATTTTGATGGTATTGATCAAAACCTTGAATTAGCTGATGCTTCGATGATGCCCCAATTAGCTGCTGCACTGCAGGAAGCTGGCTTTAGTGAAAATGAAATTGAGAAAGTTTTTTATAAGAACGTTTTACGTGTTTATAGTCAAATTTTATAGAAACAGAAAAACGACAAGTGGGGAAATCACTTGTCGCTTTTATTATTAGTTATCAGGGAAAGGATACTAATAATACATGATATCAGGGAAGGATATCTTTATATATTGTTTGTAGTCATTATATTGAAGGGAAAATCGAATATTTCTTTTGACTACATTGTTAGTATATAACTAAACAATGGTGAAAATGTATATAGAATATCTTAAAATATGTGATAATTATTCGTTCGGATAGATATCGAGCTATTTTAAAATGGCGAAATATAGTGTATAATACACATAAGTGGAGGAATGAGGATGAAAAGCTTATTTTATCGTTTAATTATCTTTTTAGATACAGCTAGTGAAGCTGATACAAATTATAATATTGCCTGGTATATGGCTCATAATTTTTCGAAAGTGGCCAAAATGGGAATTAGTCAGCTTGCTAAAGAATGTTATGTATCCCCGGCAACGATTTCACGTTTTTGTCGTGCTTTAGGATATGAAAATTATGCTCATTTAAAACAAGAATGTTCTTCATTTGCTTCAGATAGCAAAAAGTTTAATAATTTAATTAATGTTCCTTTGGACATGATGAAAGATAAACCTCAAGAATGTACTAAATATTATAGTGATCAAGTATGTGATGCTATTTCAAAATTGTCACAGCGGTTAGACTGGAATGTGATTGATAAAGTTCTACAGGCTATTCATGATAGTGATTCAGTAGCTTTTTTTGGAACTCAGTTTTCTCATTCTGCAGCGTTGCATTTTCAAACTGATTTACTAATGCTGGAAAAGTTTACAATGGCATATATGGAAACAGAACGTCAGATTGATTGTGCGCGTTTGATGGATGAAAATAGTGTTGCAATTATTGTGACAGTAAATGGATTTTATGCACGGAGTAATTCGAAAGTTTTACAGTATTTAAAGAAATCAAAATGTAAGGTTGTTTTAATGACAAATAATCCAGGGATAGATATTGGAATAAACGTTAATTATACGATTGTATTAGGTGATAGCGAACAGCGAAAGATTGGTAAACATACGTTATTAACAGCAGTTGAATTGATGTCACTGCGATATTATTCTTTATATTATCCAGGAATTCAGGAAAAAATTATCTAAAAAGGTTTTAACCTTTTTTTATGGAAGGAAAAAGTTATGCGTGAGATTAAATGTGAAGATATTACAAAAACAGTAAAACAACTATGTATGGAAGCAGCTTGTAATTTACCCAGTGATGTGTTTAAGGCACTTAAAGATAAGACAGATACAGAACCATATCCCTTAGCTAAAAAGACTTTGGAAGTATTGATTGATAATGCTGATTTAGCTAAAGATAATATGATGCCGATTTGTCAAGATACTGGTATGGCTTTTGTGTATATTACAATTGGACAAGAAGTTCATGTGGATGGTGATTTAAAAGCTGCTATTAATGAAGGAGTGCGTCAAGGGTACGAGGAAGGTTATCTTCGTAAATCAGTAGTTGATGATCCATTATTTGAACGGATCAATACTAAAGATAATACCCCAGCAATTATTTATTTTGATCTTGTTTGTGGTGATGAATTTAAAATTGTTGTAGCTCCAAAAGGATTTGGGTCTGAAAACATGTCACAAATTAAAATGTTAAAACCAAGTGATGGATTGCAGGGAGTTAAAGATTTTGTAATGAAAGTGGTTAATGACGCTGGACCTAATGCTTGCCCGCCGATGGTGATTGGTGTAGGGATCGGAGGGTCATTTGACAAAGTTACGATGTTGTCAAAACAAGCAATGATGCGTGAAATTGGAACCCATCACGAAGATAGCCGATATGCTGCTTTAGAAACTGAATTATTAGAGATGATCAATGCTACAGGAATTGGACCAGCTGGTTATGGTGGAAAAACTACGGCTCTATCATTGAATATTGAGACTCATCCTACTCATATTGCTGGAATGCCTGTTGCAGTAAGTATTTGCTGCCATGTAGCGCGTCATAAGGAGGCTTCATTATGATTAAATTGACAACACCGCTTACCGTTGAAAAAATAAAACAATTACATGCTGGTGATGAAGTGTTACTAAGCGGAACTATCTATACGGGTCGTGATGCGGCTCATAAACGTTTGATGGCTTTGATTGAAGAAGGAAAGGAATTACCTTTTCATTTAGAGGATCAAGTAATTTTTTATGTGGGACCAACGCCAAGTAAACCTGGTAAAGTATTTGGGAGTGGAGGACCTACAACGTCTGGGAGAATGGATGCTTTTGCACCAACAATGATCAAGTTAGGATTACGTTCGATGATTGGTAAGGGATATCGTCAGCAGGCAGTTAAAGATGCAATCATTAAATATCATGGAGTGTATTTTGGTGCTATCGGTGGAGCCGGAGCGATGATGTCTAATTGCATTAAAGAATGTACAGTAATTGCTTTTGATGATCTTGGACCTGAAGCGATTCGACGTTTAGAAGTTGAGGATATGCCATTAGTAGTAGTGATTGATAGTAATGGTAACGATCAATATGAATTAGGGCGTAACGATTATTTAAGTACATGTAAATAAAGAGAAAGTATTAAAGAGGTAATATAATAATGTTTAAAAAGAAAAGAGATTATGGATATTACAGCAGTTATGGAACAAGTAGTCGAAGTCGCCTTAAGGTTGGACGCGTTGCTCTTGTTGGGGCTGTTGGGGTTGTCTTAGTTATTGGAATTGTTGTTGTGTTAAATTTGACACGGATTAAATTATTAATCAAGGGCTATTCATTTTCACAAGCAAGTGAAATTTTGTCATTAACAAAAGAACAAGAAAATGAAATTTTATCCCATGATAAACTTGATCATATTACTAATTGGATAGCAAATTCTAAAAAAGTTTCTTTATATGATGAATACGAAAAATATCTAGGCATGAATAAAAAGATGGAATATGCTGATGTTGTTACATATATTAATGGATTATTTAAAGAAGAAGTACCTAAACTAAAAAGTATGGGGTATAGTGAGAAAGTTATTTGGAATTTGATTAGTGATAAAGTATCAAAAGAAGATTTACAATATTTGATCGATCATAATTATACTGCCAAGGATTTAGAGCCTTATCGCAAAGTAAAAGGTTATCAAATTCAAAATCTTGAAGCGTATATCAACGCTTATAATAATTACAAAGACTATAATTATGCAGTATGTATTACTAACTATCCATTTTTGATTTCATCTAATGGTGAGCCTAAAGAAAGCTATACAATTACTAATCCTGATGATTTATTAGTTTTAGTAAAAAAAGGTTTCTATTTACCAGAAAGCTATGAACCTAAATTAGTAGATCCGGAAATTCCAGTAGCTCCAGATTGTCAAAATCCGAAAATGACTAAAGAAACATCAGATGCTTTAACTAAAATGTATGAAGCAGCTAAAAAAGAAGGGTTAGAATTAGTTGTTAATAGTGCGTATCGTTCATATCAGACACAAGTTGATACAATGGCTGATTTTGAAAGACGTTTTGGCGGGCAGTATGCAAATGAATATGTCGCTCAGCCTGGAGCAAGTGAACATCAAACTGGTTTAGGAATTGATTTAACTAGTCAAAGTGTTGTAGAAGGTAAAAAAATCACTTTTGGTGATACTGATGAATATAAATGGGTAATTAAAAATTGTGCTAAATATGGCTTTATTATCCGTTTTGAAAATGGTACTGACGGAATAACGGGAATTGCTCATGAGCCTTGGCATTTACGTTATGTTGGTAAAGATGTAGCAAAAAAAATCGTTGAAAAGGAATGGACTTTTGAAGAATATTGTTTATATAACAATGTAATGCCAAAAGTTACGAAAAAATAATCTAGGGGTTACCTCTAGATTATTTTAATGAGGTAAAGAAATGAAAACATTAATTACTACTTTAAATTCAAAATATATACATAAGTCTTTATCGTTAAGATTGCTTTATGTAGCTACTAAAGAATATCATGAGGTGGATTTTAAAGAATATACGATCAAAGAGGATCTTGATACAATTGCAAATGATATTATTGAACAAAAAGTACAGGTTGTGGCTTTTAGTGTCTATATTTGGAATGTTGATTTAATAAAAATATTGATAGATAAATTAAAAAAAATGGACCCACAATTAGTTATTGTAATTGGAGGACCGGAAGTAAGTTATGAAATTGATTATTTTCTAGATAACTTTAAAATTGACTATTTAATTAGTGGTGAAGGTGAGGTGGCTTTTAAAGAACTGTTAGATTGTTTAGAAACACAGCAGCCGATTAATATTCAAGGAATTAGCAGAAAAGATAAGCGAGATTATCAACAAACTAAGCCGGTTGATCTACAATATCTTGAAACACTTGAATCACCTTATTTATTAAAACGTGATCTTGCTGATATGGATAAGCGGATTCTTTATTTTGAAACAAGTCGCGGCTGTCCATATCAATGCCAGTACTGTTTATCTTCATTAGAAAAAGGATTACGCTTCTTTAGTTTAGATTATTTAAAAGCGCAATTATCATTATTGCTTGATAGTGGAGTTAAGACAATTAAGCTGCTAGATCGGAGCTTTAATGCTAAAACAGCTCATGCTTTGGCGATTTTAGAATTTATTTTTAACCATTATCGACCAGGAATTCAATTTCAATTCGAAATTAATGGTGATGTACTAGATCAGCGAATTATTGATTATATTAATGATTATGCTCCAAGAGGATTATTACGATTTGAAATAGGAATTCAGTCAACATATGAGCCGACAAATGAAATCGTTAAAAGATATCAAAATTTTGAACGGTTAAGTGAAGTAATTAAACAGTTACAGCAAAATCATAAAATTGATTTTCATTTAGATTTGATTGCAGGTTTGCCTTTAGAAAACCTAGAGAGATTTGCCCGATCATTTGATGATGTTTTTGCTTTTTATCCAAAGGAACTGCAATTAGGTTTTTTAAAGTTATTGAGAGGAACAAGTCTTCGAAAAGAGGCAGAAAAATATGGGTATGTATATGATGAAAATCCACCCTATGAATTGCTTTATAGTAATGATTTAAGCCCTGAAGATATTGGGAAAATTCATTTGGCAGAAGAAATGTTAGAGAAATTCTGGAATAGTGGCAAGATGCCAATAACAATGAATACAGTGATAAGAACAGTCGCTTCACCTTTTTATTTTTTCTTAGACCTGGGCAATTATTATTTGAAACAACAATTTAAAATGTTTAAATTTCAAAATGATGAATTATTTAGTTATTTAGACGAATATTTAAATCGGCAGTATCAGGATTTATTGATTGAAGACTATTTACGGTTATCAAAAATAAAACCTAAACGCTGGTGGAAGGCCCGTTTAGATAAAAGCGAAGCACGTGAAACAATGCATTATTTGATAGAAAAATATGACTTAGACCAAGAAGAAGTCTTTAGATATGGGGTGGTTGAAAAGGTAACTGATGGCTGCTTATTAGCGATTTATCAAAATTATCAGGTTAGTGTGAAAAAGTATTCTTGATAATGATAAACGGTTATATTATGTTAGATAACGTTTTCCTGTAATGGGAGAGCGTTTTATTTTATGATTATAAAAAGGGCTGGGTAAAGGAGTATATAACATGAATTAAAAATACAAATAAGATATACTTAATAGTGCATGGAGGGATATAGAATGATAGAAAATATTCGTAAGAGAGATGGGCGCCTAGTCGCATTTGAGTTAGATAAGATTGCAGGAGCTATATACAAAGCATTTGAAGCAAGTGGTGGTAAATATGAATTAAAAAATGCCATGAATATTGCTAAAACAGTTGAAACAAAGCTAGAAAAAAAGAAGAGTGAATTACCAACGGTAGAATTAGTTCAAGATACGGTTGAAGAAGTGTTGATTGAACAAGGATATGTACGAGTGGCTAAAGCCTATATTTTATATCGCGCTAATCGTACGCGTGAAAGGGATATGAAGTCACGGCTAATGAAGACTTTTGAAGAGATTACTTTTGCTGATAGTAAAGATAGTGATCTAAAAAGAGAAAATGCTAACGTGAATGCAGATGCTCCGATGGGGACAATGCTGAAATATGGAGCTGAAGCAGCAAAACAGTTTAATGAGATGTTTGTATTAAATCCTAAACATGCACGTGCTCATATTAATGGGGATATACATATTCATGATATGGATTTTTTAACTTTAACCACAACTTGTTGTCAAATTGATTTAATTAAATTATTTGCAGGAGGATTTTCAACTGGCCATGGAGTTTTAAGAGAGCCAAATAGCATTAGTATCTATGCTGCTCTAGCTTGCATTGCTATCCAGTCAAACCAAAATGATCAACATGGAGGTCAGGCAATTCCTAATTTTGATTATAGTATGGCACCAGGTGTTGCAAAATCATACTTAAAGCATTTTTATCATAATTTAGCTAAAGCAATTACTTTATTAGTAAAATTAGATGGTGAAGATATTGCGACTAAAGTAAAGGGAGAAATGCGTTTAAAACCTACTTTAGATAAAAATGAGGCATTTGAAGAACAATTAAAAGAAACACTGAAAGCTAATAAAGTAGATAAATTTGTAGATGAAATCGTTGAATTTGCAATTACAAGCGCTTATGAAGAAACTGATCGAGAGACATATCAAGCGATGGAGGCGTTTATTCACAATCTTAATACTATGCATTCAAGAGCTGGAGCACAAGTACCGTTTAGTTCAATCAATTATGGTATGGATACTTCAAGTGAAGGGCGCATGGTAATGCGTAATATATTATTAGCAACAGAAGCTGGGCTAGGTCATGGTGAAACACCAATTTTTCCAATTCAAATATTTAGAGTAAAAGAAGGAATCAACTATAATGAAGGTGAGCCTAATTACGATCTTTTTAAATTAGCTTGTCGTACCTCTGCAAAACGTTTATTCCCTAATTTTTCATTTGTTGATGCTCCTTTCAATAAACAATATTATAAAGGAACGCCAGAAACTGAAATTGCTTATATGGGATGTCGAACACGAGTTATGGGAAATGTTTATGCTCCGGACAAAGAAATTAGTTTTGGGCGTGGAAATTTAAGTTTTACTTCTATCAATTTACCAAGATTGGCAATTCGTTCTAAAGGAGATGTAAATGAGTTTTTTGATAAGCTTGATGGAATGTTAGATTTATGTATTGAGCAATTGTTAGAACGTTTTGAAATTCAATGTCGTCGTAAGGCTAAAAACTATCCTTTTTTAATGGAGCAGGGAGTTTGGCTTGATAGTGATGAATTAAAACCTGATGATGAAGTTCGTGAGGTTTTAAAACATGGAACTTTAACAGTCGGATTTATCGGATTAGCGGAAACATTAAAAGCTTTGATTGGGGTACATCATGGTGAAAGTGAAAAAGCTCAGATCTTAGGATTACAAATTGTTGCTCATATGCGCAAGGCAATGGATAAAGCAACTGAAAAATATAATTTGAATTTTAGTTTGATTGCTACTCCGGCAGAAGGACTTTCAGGTCGTTTTGTTAAAATGGATAAAAAACTTTTTGGAGAATTAGACGGGATTACTGATCGTGAATATTATACTAATAGTTTCCATATTCCTGTATATTATCCAATTAGTGCTTTTAAGAAAATAAAATTAGAAGGACCATATCATGAATTAACTAATGGTGGTCATATTAGTTATGTCGAGATGGATGGGGATCCGACTAAAAATATTGCTGCATTCGAAAAAATTGTTAGAGCAATGCATGATAATGGAATTGGTTATGGAGCAATCAATCATCCAGTTGATCGTGATCCAGTATGTGGTTATAATGGAATTATTGATGATGTTTGCCCGTTATGTGGAAGAAGCGAGGAAGAACATCATGGTTTTGAACGAATCCGGCGAATCACTGGTTATTTAGTAGGAACATTAGATCGTTTTAATGATGGGAAAAAGGCTGAAGAAAGTGATCGTGTAAAACACGAAACCAAGGAATGAATAATTAATGGAAATTAGATTATTTGGTACGGTTAATGATTCTATTGTTGATGGGCCGGGCTTAAGATATGCGATTTTTACCCAAGGTTGTTTTCATAATTGTTTAGGCTGCCACAATCCTAAAAGCCATGATATTAATGGCGGGTATATTAGAGATACTAGTGAAATAATTAATGAAATTGATGAAAATCCTTTATTAGATGGAATCACGTTATCAGGTGGTGAACCAATGTTACAAATCGAGCCTTTAAAAGAACTTTGTAAAGCTGCTCGACTTAGAAAACTAAATATTGTTATTTATAGTGGTTTTACATTCGAACAAATTATGGATGATCCTAATAAAAAATCATTATTGGAACTTTGCGATATGCTAATCGATGGCAAATTTGAATTAGATAAAAAAAGTTTAGCTTTACTTTATCGTGGTTCATCTAATCAAAGATTGATTAATATTCAACAATCTCTAAGCCAAGGAGAGGTAGTTGAATATTTGGCTGATGAGAATAATGAAATTAAGATTTAAGGAAGCACAGCTTCCTTTTTTGTTTTAAAGATTGGTGATTAGTTTATAAAGCAAATAAAAAGGCACTATGCAAGTGTGCCTTTAGACTATACTTATTTAATTAATAAGTTAGCTTGTAACCAAGCTCTCTCTTCATTTGTTAAAAATGGTGCAACATGATCAAATACTAATTGTTGATAATCATTGATTTGTTTGATTTCATGATTAGATAATAATTCAAGATCTAAACCATCTAAATCAAATGGAACCATTGTAATTGGTTCAAATTTTAGGAACTGACCATATTCATTAGTTTCGACTTCAACACATAACAATTCATTTTCATGACGAACACCATGACTATTTTCGATATAAATACCAGGTTCATCTGTTGTGATCATTCCTGGTTCAAAAGCACACATTTTAGCAAATCCTGGACGATCATGGGGTCTGAATCCATTTGGTCCTTCATGGACGTTTAAGAAGTGACCGACACCATGTCCTGTTCCGCAGCGATAATCAAGATTGTATTCATAAACTATACCACGTGCTAATAAATCTAGGTTTGGACCAGTTGTTCCCGCTAAGAAATGAGCTGCTTGTAGTCTAAACATTGCTTTTAAAGCCACGGTAAAATCACGTCTTTCAATATCACTGATAGGACCTAAAACAAAGGTTCTTGTTGTATCGATCGTTCCATCTAAATATTGACCACCAGAATCGATTAATAGCATTCCCTCGTTAGTTACTTTTGCACAATTTCCAGGTTCTGCTTTGTAGTGCATCAAAGCAGCGTTAGCTTTGTATCCGCAAATAGTATCAAAACTTAGATCAAAAAATTCATTTTGTTCTTTTCTAAATGCTGCTAATTTATCAGAGATGGTAACTTCATCTAATTCGATTTTTCCAACGTTGTTTTTTAACCAATACATGAATTTAGTCATAGCGACACCATCCTTGATATGGGCATTTTTGGTTGCTTTGATTTCAGTTTCATTTTTTATCGCTTTAAAATGTTGAGTTGGATTAGGTGCTGTTTTTATTTCACAATTTAGATTATTGAAGATTTGATAATTAACAATTTGATCATCTAATAAGACTTTTCCAGTTAGTTTTTTAACATCTTCATAAATATCATTATAAGCTCTGATGATAATACTATCCCTTTTTAAAATAGCTTCAGTTTTAACATCAACGACGTTATCTTGAACATATAGAATAGCATTATCTTGATTAATCAAAGCATAAGATAGTACGACGGGATTACAATCTACATCGTTACCACGAATGTTAAATAACCAGACAATATCATCTAAGCTAGTAATAATATGGTGTTGGCAATCTCCCATGGCACTGCGCAAACGTGCAAGTTTTGAAGCACGTGATTCACCGCAATATTCTTCATCATAAATAAAAGCTGGCTCATGAGAGATGCTAGGGCGTTCACTCCAAACTTCATCAACTAAGTCAACATCTGTAATTAGTTTATTACTTAAACGAGCAACTTCTTGATATGACATTACTCGTCCATCAAAACCAACAGTCTTATCAGTGTTTTGATCAAGATATTCTTTGATTGTTGGAACCCCAGGCATAGCCATTTTCATTAAAATAATGCCACTTCCAGCTAATTGTTGTTCTGCTTGGATAAAATAACGCCCGTCAGTCCATAAACGTGCTTCATCTAGACTGATTACTAATGTTCCAGCAGAACCGGTAAATCCTGATAAGAATTTACGTCCTCTAAAATATTCACCAACATATTCACTTTGATGAAAATCACTAGTTGGAATGATATAAATATCAATTCCATTTTCTTTCATTAATGTTTGCATTTTTGCAATATTTTCTTTTATCATATTCATAACCTCACTAACAATACTTTATCACAACTGATTAGCTCCCTCAATGAATATAAAAAAAATAAAAAAAAAACTTACACAAATAAATTTTTTATGCTAGGATAGCATTGCATTAAAAGAATATTACTAAATAATGGTAGTGATGATTAAGTCAGCTGACAAAGATTGTAGCGAAAGTTATGGTTTTGTTAACTGGCTTTTTTATGTTAAAAGGAGGAAAAATTAATGCCAACAAATAGAAAAGAAAGTTTAGTTTTTACAATGTTTATGTGTGCCTTTATGGTTTTTTGGATGAGTGTCTATAATGTCAGTTTACACTTCGGCTTTTCAAGCGAAGCAATCAAAGAAGCATGGTTGGGATTCCCATTAGCCTATTTATTTGCGATTTTATGTGATTGGGTAATAATATCTAAGTTTGCTAAAAGTTTAGCTTTTAAAGTTGTAAATCCTAAAAGTAAACCACTTATTAAGATTATTATGATCTCATTTTTTATGGTCTGTGGCATGGTTATTTTAATGTCTTTATACGGTGCAGTTGAACAGGCTGGAATCAGTGAACAGACTTTAATGGTGTGGTTGACAAATATTCCAAAAAATTTTATTGCAGCTTTACCACTACAACTGTTAATTGCAGGACCTTTTATTCGAAGCGTTTTCAAAATCTTGTTTACTAGACAAATCGCATAGATTGTCTAGTGATTTTATCAAACTTAGCGCTATAATTATCATGTTAAAAAAGCATGATAATTATTTTTCACGAAAAAAATATAAGTCTTTAAAAAGTTTGTTAAATCGTTGTAAACCCTTGTCAGACTAGGGATACAGCGAAAATGACTATTTTTTTCAATTGATAGATTATTATCGTTGCATTTTTAAAATATAGGAGTATACTTATCTCAGGCAAAGGGGGCTTATACTATGGATGATGTAATTCAAAGGTTAGTAGAAATAGACCGTAAATGTGTCGAACGTGTTGAAGCTGCAAAAGCTAAGAAATTAGATGCGCAAACCAACATGAATGAAAAAAGAAAAGAGATATATGATGGTTTTGTCACCGAACAAAACAAAAAGATTGAGGCGCATAAAGCTGAATTAATGAATAAAAACAAAGAAGAAGCAAAGCAGCTTGATCAAGATTATAATGATACTGTAGCTAATTTAGAGAATCTTTATAATCAAAATAAGGACAAATGGATCAATCAGATTGTCGAAAGATGTTTAAAGTAAGAAGGTGAAGGTATGGCTTTATCGTCAAATGCACTATGTGCTAAGGCTAAAGCGATGTATGGATACCGCATTGGTGAGGAAGGTTATAGTGATCTATGCCGGAAACAGTCACTTAGTGAGATGGTAACATACTTAAAATCGCAAACAAAGTATAGTGGTGTTTTAGAAGATATTAATGTCCGTAACGTTCACCGTCGCCAAGTAGAGGCTGCTTTAAATAAAGAATACTTTGAACGTTGTGCGAGATTAATGAAGTATGCACCAAAAAAGAATCAAGATTTCTATAGCCAAGAGGTCATTGGAATTGAGGTTCAATTGATTGTTGATAAGGTTGTCAGTATTAAAGAAAAAGATCAAGCGAGTTTTTCTTTGGAGATACCTGATTATTTAGCAAGCAAAATGAGTTTCAATATTTATGGATTGATCAATGTTGATAACTATAAGGATCTAGTAACATATTTAAGAGATACTAGGTATTATAAAATATTAGCTGATTTTGATTTTACAGCACCGATTGATATTAATGCTTTAGAACGTCAGATGAAATCACTATTTTATAGTACTTATGTGGCTGCCATTAAAAAGAATTTTAAGGGTAAAGAACAAAAAGAATTATTAGATATTTTATCGACATCGATTGAGTTGATCAATATTACGAAGATCTATCGATTCAAAAAATATTTTAAAGAATCGAATGAAACAATTAAAAATTCTTTATATTTAGAGCATTGTCGAATGTCTTCATCAATGTTGGATACATTAATTGAAGCTCGTAGTGCAAAAGAATTGATGGAATTATTAGCTAATTCTAAATATAAGCTGTATTTAGGTGATAAAGACTATGCTTATATCGAATATTATGTTGAAGAAGTTAGATATAATATCGCTAAAAGATATATGCGTTTTTCTAGTAACGCACCGTTAGTATATTTAACATATTCAATCTTACAAAAGGTAGAGGTTGATAATCTAAAACATATTATTGAGGGAATTAGATATGGACGAGATGCATCTAGTATTGAAGAGATGCTGATCTTTGCATAGGAGGGATTAATGAATGGCTATTATAAAAACACATTTCTTTAATATTTCCTTTGAACATAAAGATTTGATGAAAATGCTAATTAAGATGACCGAGTATCAAGATGAAATGTTTCCTCAAGATTCTAAAAAAATAGCAAATAATGTTAAAGGGGTATCAGTTATGGATGAAGCTAATCCGTATAATGAACCACTAGATAACATTTATCACATCTTAAATCGTTTAAATCTTGAAAGTAATGTTCAAGATAATGAATTTAAAGAAATCAACTTGCATAATGCAAATAAATTAATAGATGATATTAATGATAAAATTGATAATATTGTCAAAATTAAAGAAGATATTACAAAAGAAAAAGAAGAAAATGATGAAGCAATCATTTTGTTGAAAAATCTAGAAGAATCAAAAATAAGTGTTGACGATGTTAAGAATACTAAATATATTACCTGTCGATTTGGAAAGATTCCTGTGAATGAATTTACAAAAATTCAATATTATCGTGATTATGAATTTATTTTTAGGGAATTGAATCGTTCTAAACAATATGTTTGGATCGTTTATGCTGGACTTACAAGCAGTATTTCTGAAATTGATAATGCATTTTCATCAATGTCATTTGAGCCAATTAGCTTACCGGAGTTTGCTCATGGTAAAGTTCATGAAGCAATTGACGAATTAACTGAAGAGTCAACAGCTATGGAACAATATATTGCTAAAATGGATTCTAAACTAGAGGATATAAAAAAGGAATATAAAGAAGAGGTTTTAGAAACATTTACAAGATTATATAACTTAAAAAGACTATTTGATAAATGTCGTTATGTTGTGGACTTTTCACAAAAAGCTTCGATCTACACTTTCAGTAGTTTTGATTTAAAAGAAGCTGAAGCAAAATTTGATGATATTGATAGTGTAAAAGTTATGGAACTACCAGTTAATATCTATGAAAATAGAAATATTGTGGCACCAGTATTAGTAAGAAATAATAGTTTAATGCAACCGTTTGAAAATGTCTTGAGTGTAACACTTGGTGACACTTTTGATCCAACGACGATAGTTGCTTTATTAACGATGCTTATCGGTGCTGTTTGTGTTGGTGATATTGGTGTTGGAGCTTTATTAATTGTATTAGGGTTCTTATTTACAATTAAAAAACCTAATAATTTTGGTGGCATGTTAAAACGTTTAGGAGCTGCTGTTTTAATTGGTGGTTTATTTTATGGAACGGCGTTTTATCGAATTGAATTGTACCAGCCGTTAGCAAGTTTACCATTACATGTTATTCATACTTTCTTATTTGGATTCAGTCTTTGGATCATTGCGATGGTGATTTTAATTATTGTGAAAAAAGTTACGCGAAAATCAATCAAGATATAGAGGAGGGATATAATGGCGATTTCAAGATTAAACTTAGTTAGTATTAATTTTGATAAGTATCGTTACAATGAAGTTTTATTAAAGCTTTTTAGCCATGATGACTTTCATCCTGAGTTGGCCTCTAAGTTTATTGATAGTGTAACGGGACTAAGTGTTTACAATCAAGATAATCTTTATGAAGAAATCTTGGTGCGATTGAATGATGCATCAAATAAGTATCATTTTAAGCTAGAAGAAGTGCCAGTTGAAACTAATCAAATCAATGTGCTGCGGGTAAAAGAATATTTAGATGATCTACTGCTTGATGTTGAGCGAATTGATGCTGTAAAAGTACAATTAGATCGGATGATTATTGAAAATCAGGAAGCAATCATTCAGTTACAACATGTTGCTGATATTGATGTTGATTTTGATGATTTGTTTAGCTGTAAATATCTTCAGGTTAGATTTGGAAAAATTCCAGTAAATAATGTTTCTAAATTAGATTATTATGAATCATTACCATTTGTCTTTAAAGCATTTCACAATGATAATCAATATACTTGGTGTATGTATATTACAACGCCTGGTGATGCACCAGAAGTTGATAATATTTTCTCATCATTGTATTTTGAACGGATTCATATTCCGGCCTTTGTTCACGGTTCACCAGAACTTGCTATTGGTGAGATTCAAGAAGAAGCTGATGTTGCTAAAGAACAAAGTGAAAAATTAAAAGAGCGAATTGATAAAATGTTTGCTAATGACCGTGATAAGTTGAATGAAATCTATACGATTGCAAAACATTTAAATGATGTCTTTATCATGCAAAAATATGTTGTTGTAATCGGTGATAAACTTTCTGTCAATGGTTTTGTTCCAACACGTAGTGTTAAAAAATTCAAAGAAGATTTTGAAACATTAGAGAAAGTAACAGTTGATATTAAACCAGCTAATAGTGATGTTCGTTTATCGCCACCAACATTGCTTAAAAATAATTGGTTTTCACGGCCGTTTAGAATGTTCGTCGAAATGTATGGGGTACCTAAATATAATGATGCCGATCCAACTTTATTAGTGGCATTATCATATACCTTGTTATTCGGAATTATGTTTGGTGACGTAGGACAAGGGGTTATTTTATCACTTGTTGGATTTGTGGCTTATAAAAAGTTTGGTTTACAATTAGGTGCGGTTGGAGTCCGTTTAGGAATTTCCAGTATGCTTTTTGGGGTTGTCTTTGGTTCGGTATTTGGAAATGAGGAAATTTTGATTCCGTTATTCAATGCAATGTCGCCAGACAACACGATGACATTATTGATCGCTGCGATTTGTTTAGGAATAATTTTAATTATTATTTCGATGGCGTTTAATGTTATTTTGAGTTTTAAAAAGAAGAATTTTGGAGAAGCAGTGCTAAGTCAAAATGGAATTTGTGGATTAGTCTTTTATATTTCTATTTTGGGATTAGTTATAAATATGTTTTTAGGATTGGGATTTGTTAATGTTATTTATGTAGTTGGATTGATTGCATTACCACTATTTCTAATTTTCCTAAAGGAACCACTAATTAGAAAATTTGAAGAACATGAAGCAATGTTCCCAAATGGTTTTGGTGCGTTCTTTGTTGAAGGATTCTTCGAATTATTCGAAGTAGTCTTATCTTTCATCACTAACACAATGTCATTTTTACGGGTTGGAGGATTTGTTTTATCACATGCCGGAATGATGTTGGTTGTATATACATTGGCTGAAATGGTCGGTGGCGTTGGTGAGCTAGCCGTTATAATTTTTGGTAACATTTTTGTAATGTGCTTAGAAGGATTAATTGTCGGAATTCAAGTTTTACGGTTAGAGTTCTACGAAATGTTTAGTAGATACTACGAAGGAAACGGAATTTCATTTAAAACTATTAAAGAGGATTAAAAATCGAGGAGGAAGTCATTATGACAGTTTTAGAATTTATTTTACCAGCATTAGTAGTTATCTTATTATCATTACCATTAATTAAAGTATTCACAGGAAAAGTAAGCGTAAAAAGCGCTAAAATTAGATTAGCAACTCATGTTGCTGGATTTGCTGGAGCAGTATGTTTAGCATTATATTTGGCTGCTGTAACTAACGGTGTATACGCTGAAGAAACAGCTGTAATTACTGGAACAATTGCTCAAGGTTTAGGTTTCGTAGCTGCTGCTTTAGCTACTGGTTTATCAGCTTTAGGAGCTGGGATCGCTGTTGCTGCTGCTGCTCCTGCGGCTATCGGAGCATTTTCTGAAAATGAAAAGAACTTTGGTAAATCATTAATTTTCGTAGCCTTAGGTGAAGGGGTTGCTATTTACGGGTTATTAATTTCTATCTTAATTATCAACAAAATCTAATTGAAAGAATGTGATCATTATGCGATTTTATTGTATAAGTGATAACGTCGATACCCAAGTAGGACTTAGATTAGTAGGAATTGAAGGCCAAGTAGTTCATAAAAGAAGAGAGTTTCTTGAATTACTAGAAACAAAATTAAAAGATGATTCGATCGGAATCATCTTGATCACTACTAACTTAATTGAACTTGCGCCTGATGTTATCTCAGAAATCAAGTTAAAACAACAAAAACCATTGCTTGTTGAAATACCAGACCGTCATGGTGAATCAAAAATTGGTGAAACGATTGACAAATATGTTTCAGAAGCAATTGGTGTGAAGTTATAGAAGGGGAATGCTATGGAAAAGAAAGAACAAGTATTTCTTTATATGAAAGAAGAGATTGAAAGATTAGCAAATCTTGAAGAAGAAAAAATCTTAGATGAAGCAAAGCGTCTTGAAGAAGAAGCATACAACCAAATTAAAGCTGAAGCTAAGAAAGATGCCGAAGCATTACTTGCTAAAGAGTTAGTAGAAATTTCTTCAAATGCTAGTGTTGAAGCTTCTTCATCACAAGAAGAAAAGACTAAGAAGTTAGTTGAAAAAAGAGATGAATATGTAGCTAATATCTTTAGTGAAGCTAAAGATAAATTAGTTGCTTTTGCAAATAGCAAAGATTATCAGGCGTATCTAGTTAAACATATGGAAGAAATTGGGAAATTATATCCAATGAGTGATTCAACTCTTGAACTTAGAGAAGCTGATATGAAATATAAAGATGAATTGATTAAAGCTTATGGTACAGCTTTAGAAGTAGAAGTAAGTGATAAGATTACGATTGGTGGATTTATTGTTAAAAATAAAGCTACTAATGTCGTTGTTGATGAATCATTAGACTTTGCTTTAGAAAACCAAAAGGATTGGTTCTATAAAACATCAGGATTAATGATTAAATAGACAGGGGGTTAATATATGAACAATAATGTAATTTATTCTATTAACGGACCCGTTGTAAAAGTAAAAGATACAGTGTCTTTTTCCATGTTGGAAATGGTATATGTAGGTAATGATTCATTAATGGGTGAGGTAATTTCAATTTCTAAAGAATTTACTACCATCCAAGTATATGAAACTACTACTGGTCTTAAGCCAGGTGAACCAGTTGTTTCAACTGGTTCGCCAATCTGTGCAACGTTAGGCCCAGGAATTTTAAGAAATATCTTTGACGGGATTGAACGTCCACTAAAAGCACTTGAAAAAGAATCAGGAGCATTTATCCAAGCCGGAAGCAATGTTGATTCTTTAGATATTGCTAAAAAGTGGGATGTTACAATGACTGTTAAAGTTGGCGATGAAGTCAAAGGTGGAACTATTTATGCAACAACACCTGAAACTGATTTAATCGTTCATAAATGTATGGTTAGTCCATTGATTAGTGGTAAAGTGGTTGAAGTGGTTGAAGATGGTCAATATACAATCAATGATGTGGTCATGAAAATTGAAGATGCTCATGGTAAGATCATTGAATGTGCATTATGCCAAAAATGGCCAATTAAACAATCACGCCCAGTCACAAAACGATTACCAATTGGAACACCTCTAGTAACTGGTCAACGGGTTATCGATACGCTGTTCCCGATTGCTAAAGGAGGAACAGCTGCTATTCCAGGTGGTTTCGGTACAGGTAAAACAATGACCCAACACCAAATTGCTAAATGGTGCGATGCAGACATTATCGTTTATGTTGGGTGCGGTGAACGTGGAAACGAAATGACTCAAGTTCTTGAAGAATTTAGTGAATTGATCGACCCTAAGAGTGGTAAACCACTTACTGACCGTACGGTTTTAATTGCCAATACATCAAACATGCCAGTTGCGGCACGTGAAGCAAGTATTTATACTGGAGTTACTTTAGCAGAATATTATCGTGATATGGGTTATCATGTTGCTATTATGGCTGATTCAACATCTCGTTGGGCTGAAGCACTTCGTGAAATTTCTGGTCGTCTAGAAGAAATGCCTGCTGAAGAAGGGTTCCCAGCTTATTTACCATCTCGTTTATCACAATTCTATGAACGGGCTGGATATATGGAAACATTAAATGGACAAGAAGGTTCAGTATCAATTATCGGAGCAGTCTCACCTCAAGGGGCAGACTTCTCAGAACCAGTTACTCAAAATACTAAACGTTTCGTACGTTGTTTCTGGGCATTAGACAAAGCTCTAGCTTATGCTCGTCACTATTTTGCAATTAACTGGACACAAAGTTATAGTGATTATGTCTATGATCTTGAAAAGTGGTATAGTAAAAATGTTGGGCCTAAATTTGTAAGTGATCGTCAAGAAATTGCTTATATCTTAGCAGAAGAAGCAAAATTGAACGAAATTGTTCAATTAATGGGTCCTGATGTATTGCCAGAAGATCAAAAATTAATTATTGAGGTTGCAAAGGTAGTTCGAGTTGGATATTTGCAACAAAATGCGTTCCATAAAGATGACACTTATGTACCAATGGAAAAACAATTAAAAATGATGGAAGTAATTTTATATTTAAATAAACGTTGTAAAGAAGCGGTAAATCAAGGTAAAGTCGTAAGACGTATCGTAGATACTGGAATCTTTGATCAAGTTATTAAAATGAAATATGATATTCCAAATGATAATATTGCAAAATTAGATACTTATTATCATGATATTGATGAAGCAATCAAATCTGTAGCGTAGGAGGAAAATGATTATGTCATTACAATATGTAGGCTTAAATGAAATAAATGGGCCATTAGTCGTTTTAGACCACGTTAAGGGTGCTTCATACGATGAAATGGTTGATATTCAACTAAAAGATGGAACAACTCGAGCTGGTCGAATTGTTCAAATCGAAGGTGAAAAAGTTGTTGTTCAAGTATTTGAGGGAACAAATGGCTTGTCACTTGAAAATACAAAAACAAGGTTATTAGGTAAACCGATGGAATTACCAGTTTCTAAAGAAATTCTTGGAAGAATTTTCTCTGGTGCTGGTCGCCCAATTGATGGTTTAGGTGAAGTATATGCTGAAGCTGAAATGGATATCAATGGATTGCCATTAAACCCTGTATCACGGGTATATCCACGTAACTATATTAATACTGGAATTTCTTCAATTGACTGTTTAACGACATTGATTCGTGGACAGAAACTACCAATTTTCTCAGTATCTGGTTTACCACATGACCGTTTAGCAGTTCAAATTGTAAAACAAGCGAAAATTGCTGATGAGGCGGGTAAAGGATTTGCTGTTGTTTTTGCAGCTATGGGGGTAACTAATGACGTAGCTGAATACTTTAAACGTAGTTTTAAAGAAGCTGGGGTTATGGAAAGAGTAGTCATGTTCTTAAATCTTTCAAATGATCCAATTATTGAACGTATTTTAACGCCACGTTGTGCTTTAACGGCTGCTGAATACTTAGCATTTAAACAAAATATGCATGTTTTAGTAATTTATACCGATGTTACTTCTTATTGTGAAGCTTTACGTGAATTTTCTTCAAGTAAGGGTGAAATTCCTGGTCGTAAAGGATATCCTGGATATCTATATTCTGACTTGGCTTCATTATATGAAAGAGCAGGAATCATCAAAGATGCTGAAGGTTCAGTAACCCAAATTCCAATTCTAACAATGCCTAATAATGATATTACTCATCCAGTACCTGACTTAACAGGATATATTACTGAAGGGCAAATCACTTTAGATGTTGATTTAAACTCAGCTGGAGTTTATCCTCCAGTAGGAGTATTACCTTCATTAAGTCGTTTAATGAAAGATGGAATCGGTGAAGGGTTTACTCGTGCAGATCATCAAGATATTGCAAACCAATTATTTGCATGCTATGCCCATGTTCAAGATGTTCGTTCATTGACATCAGTTATTGGTGAAGATGAATTATCAGATATGGATAAAAAATACATTAGCTTTGGTCGTTTATTTGAAGAATACTTTATTAACCAAGGTTTTGATACTAACCGTAGTATTGAAGAAACATTAGATTTAGGATGGGATCTAGTTTCAGTTCTTCCTCGTGAGGCCTTAGACCGTTTAGATAATGCTCTGTTAGATCAATACTATAATCATGAAAAAGCGGTTGAACGCTTTAACATTAAAGAAAAGAAGATTATTAAAGAATTACAAGAAGAAGGTGAATAATCATGGCCTTGAAAGTAGTTCCAACTAAAGGTAATCTAATTGCAATGAAAAAATCATTGCAATTAGCGAACCTTGGATATAATCTAATGGATCAAAAACGTAACGTTTTAATCAAAGAAATGATGACTTTATTAGATGATGTAAAACTTATTCGTGATCAAATTACTTCTTCATATCAAGAAGCATATGATGCACTTCAAGAGGCTAATATTTCAATGGGGTTAATTACAGATATTGTTAATAGTACACCTGAGGATTATGGGATTTCAATTGCTTATCGAAGTGTTATGGGGGTTGAGATTCCTAAGATTGCTTATGATAAACAACCCTTAAAGATGACTTATGATATTGAACGTTCAAATTCAAAAGTCGATTATGCTTATAATTGTTTTTACAACGTAAAACAATTAACAGTTTTATTAGCAGAGGTAGAAAATAGTGTTTATCGTTTAGCTAATACGATTCGTAAAACCCAAAAACGTGCTAACGCTTTAAGAAATATTTCGATTCCGCGCTTCGAATCAACTATTAAGGTTATTTCAGAAGCGTTGGAAGAAAAAGAAAGAGAAGAATTTACACGTCAAAAAGTTATTAAAGAAATGAAAAAATAGAAGCTATGCTTCTATTTTTAACATTTAATAAATTTAATTTGTTCATTTTTTAAAGAATATTCGAGATTAGCTGGTAGTTTAGAACGAATATGAATTAGTTTATTATCAGCAATAGTACCATTCCATGTTGCTACAACAATTATTTTTTTAGCTAATTCTTTTAAAAATGTTAACATATCGATATTTGAGTCCTTAGCATAAAGGACTCTTTTATTATCCAACAAAAGAACTTCTTTATCGTAGTTATCAATAAAGTCATTCATTACAGTGATGATTTCACTACAATCATCTTTAAAGATCTGATCAAGATTTAGAATTGGAATACCGGTTTCATTGCTATAGTCATGAATAAGTTTTGATTTACCACTCCCAGGACCACCGATAATTAAAATTAGTTTATTATCACTATTTTGGGCGGTGGCGATTTCTGCTGTTAACGGGTTCATGGGTCTGTCCTCCTTTTTATATTCTCTTTAATCCAAAAAACCTTGTTAAAATCGACTTATTATCTATTTTCATTCTATCATTTATATTTGTCATTTCCTAGCAATATCATAATTTTACTAGTATTTCCTAGGAAATATTGACGATTTATAGTCATTAAGTATTTCTAAAGTTTTTCTAAAAAGGTGTACTATCTATTGTGATACAGTTAATGCGATGATATAATGAAACTGTACTATAGGGAATGATACAGTTTTGTTATGAAACATGATATTAAAAGGAGATGCTTAGAATGAAGAAAATGCTTACTTTTTTAATCGCTACGATTTTGATTTTGGCTATGTCGTTGATGCCACTACAGGCAATTACCGGCATAAATAGCTTAGTTAGTTATGGTGAAGGTAATGAAATTGAAGGTGGCTGTAATGGGAAAAATGTTGATTTAGGCGAAGGACTAAGCGGATTGATGGTATCTAATCAATCAGAGTTAGTTTTTATTGGTAACGATGATTTTAAAATCAAAGTTGGTAAGCCGGTTAAAGAATTTGAAATAATTGATGATGTTGATAATGATGGTCTTAAAGATGTTGCTGTTTATATTGATAGTGAAGATGATTATGATGATTTTAAAATCGTTAGTTCAAAAACTTCAAAAGTATTATATGCTACAAAATATTCTTATAACACGATTAATGATAATAATGAGGCAGTGAATAAGAATGCCACAATTAGACAAATTCTATTTAATGATAATATTGTCTATTTAATTTATAATTATCATTTAGTAGGAATTAGTACAAAAGATTATCAGGTTGTATTTGATTATGAAGCGAAAGATAATATTTGGAAAATGGCATTAGTTAATAATCAGGTTATTTTTACGACACAATTAGGAGAATTGGGAAGTCTTAATAAAACTAATGGAAAATTAAATTATACAGTTGCATTAACAACACCTAAAGAAATTAAAGATCCACGATATGATACTTTGGGGAAAGTCAATTTAAATATTTGGGATATTGTGTATATTAAAGATAAATTGTATGTAACTACAGAAGATGCCAAATTATATCAAATTGATCAAATGAATGGGAAAATTATTAAAACAGTAAATTTAGAAGAGGGTATTGATGAGAAATTAGGAAATTTATTAAAAAACAATAATAAATGGAGCGGTCAACTAGTTCCTACAGGAATCCATAATATTAGTTTTATGAGTTATCGAATGGATTTATTAGATAATAATTTAATGTTGATAAGTGCTTACTTGGGGAGTCCACAAATTGAATTAAATGAAGGAGATAGTGAAAAAGAGATACCTCATTTAATACTTATTGATCTTGAAAAGATGGAGGTTAAACTGGATATTCCTGTTGAGCAATATAATTTAGATTATAGTAGAGCGGTTAAAGGTATTTTTGATAATCAGCCTGCTTTGGTTGTTCCAACGTATGCTAGTACTGGAAAGTTAAGACTTGTCGCTTATTCATTAAATGATGGTACAGTATTAAAACAAACTAATTTGAATCTTAATGGTATTAATAGTAAAAATGTGAAAATTCATTTTGCTAATCAAGGAGAACGTTATTTATTACAAGTTGACGGGGGTGTGTCACTGCTTGTTGATCAAGATTTGAAAACAATAGAGTACTTAGGTAGTGTTAAAGTTGTTAATAAAGTTGTTGATCTTAGTGATGGTACAATCGTGTCTGTTTTGAATAATGGTAAAATAACGCAAATTAAAAAAATGGGTTTAGGTGGCCGTGATGATAATTTAGTTACGTTTAACATTCCAGATGGTTATCATAATAATGGTTTTGAAGCGATTAATTATGATGAAAAACATAATCATCTTTTAAGTTTAGTCAGTGAACTAAACGCTAATGGTGAGGTAATTGCTAGTCATATCGTAATTATGAATTTAAATGACGGAAATACGCTGGCAGATAAAAAGGTATTATTAGAAAAAGGCTATGATGAAAATAATAAGTATTATGAACATTATTTAATTGGTGAAACAATTAGATATTTTACAGATATGAATAATGATGGCAAATCAGAAATTATTGTTGATGAGAATATTCTTGATGGTGCATCGTTAACATTTAGAAGTGTTTATAATAAATCATTTGAAGGTGCTACTACGATTATTGACGTAGGTGATGTGAATAATGATGGAATAAGTGATCTAGTCAATATTGGTGAAAGTGAAATGCGATTATATTATTCGTTAAAGAATGGTTATGATATAACTTATCAAAAAACTAATATTGCTAAAAGTTATGATAAAAAATTGCAAAACAATATTCATGTTAAAGTGCTAGGCGATCTTGATCATGATGGAATCAAAGATTTTGTAATCAATGCTTATAATGATAAAGGCTGTCAATGTTTCCAAGTCATTAAGGGGAAAGACTTATCGGTACGATATTCATTATTAAAAGATGGTGTTGTCTATGAAAATGAAGAAGATAGTTTTAGTGTGACAGGAATTGATTATGACAATGATGGAGTTGATGATCTTGTTTATGGTATTTATGATGAAATGAGGACTGTTCTTAGTGGAGCAACTGGTGAAAAGTTATTTGAATACTTAATTACTGATTATCATAATGATTGGGATAATTCTATGGGTGATCCGGTTCCTTTGGAAAATATAGTTAGTTTTAATTTAATTGAAAATGGAAATAGTGTAGTTAAAATCAATGATCTTAATGATGACGGGATTCAAGAGTTAGCGTATTTAGTTAGGGATTATGATAATTCTGACTATGGTACAAAGAATATTCTAAAGATTTTAAATGGAAGTAATTATGAGGAGTTAAAAAGTAAGATCCTTGGTAAAGGAAACTATGATTCGAGTCAAATTACTACAGTGATCGGACAATCAAAATTAATCTATAATGATGGTACATTATCACAAATATATGATTATAGAAATGATAGTTTAGTAGCGGGATTAAAAATGGCAGTCACGAGTGCTCGAACTTTAAATAATCAGCTATTGCAGCTTGAAGATAATGTAGGGCAGTTATATAGTTTTACTGATCAACGAGATTTTGAATTAGTTGATTTTAATGAAAAAGATGTAAATGATGGGAATTTAAAAATAAGTTATAAAACAGAAAAGAATGGTTTGATGTATGTTTATGATCAAGGAAATTTGATTGAAAAGACAACAGCTAAAAACTTTAATGTTAAATTATTAGCAGGAGAGCATGATTTAATCTTTTCATATAATGATGGTCAAGGAAAGGTTACTCATTATGCTACTGTAATTACAGTGGAAAAAAGCACTATTAGTCGTTATTTGATTATGTTACTGGTAATAGGAATTGTTGCTGGCGGCTTTGGTTTAGTCTTCTACCCAAAATATCGATTAATGAAAAAGGCAGGTGTTAAACATGGATAAATTAATTGTGATTGAACATATGGATAAAGTTTTTGGTAATTATAAAGCAATTGATGATTTGTCTTTTAGTTTAGAGGGAGGAAAAATTTACGGTATGATTGGGCCGAATGGAGCAGGAAAGTCAACAACTATGTCATTGCTGATGGGCTTGATTTTTCCGACCAAAGGGAGTGGTTTGATCAAAGGGTATCCGTTAGGTTCTAATGAAGCAAAGGCAATAATGGGATATTCTCCAGAATTTCCTAATTTTTATAGTGATATGAGCTGTTTAGAATATTTAGTCTATATGGGGATGTTGTCTGATCTTAGCTATGATGAAGCTTTAAAACGAACTAAGGAATTATTAGAAGAATTTGATTTAGTTGAACATCAGTTGAAACGTGTTGCTAAATTTTCAACAGGGATGAAAAAGAAAGTTGGATTGATTCAAGCAATGATGCATAAGCCAGAGATTTTATTACTGGATGAACCAACCGCTAATTTAGATCCAACTAGTCGTTATGAAATTATTCAAACTTTAAAACGTTTAGTAAAGCAGCGGAAGATGACGGTTTTAATTAGTTCACATGTTTTAACGGAATTAGAAATGATCATTGATCATGTTATTATGATCAATAAAGGTCATGTAGTTTTAAATCAACCTATTGATGTAGTTCAAAATGAATTTAATCAAGAAAAATTACTTGTAAGCTGTAATCATAATGAGCATTTACAAACATATTTAGAAACTAAAGGGTATTTTTATACGCTCAATAATGGAGTTTTAAGAGTAAGTATAGATGATAAACAAAAATGTAAAAAAGAAATTGTTAAGTTTATTTATGAAAATGATTATGAATTAGATTTATTAAAAGAGGATACGATTTCTCTAGAAGGACTATATCAGCAGTTAGTGGAGGAAAATGATCATGAAAGTACTATTCAGTAAGACATTTATTAAAATGTTTAAGCTTATTCCGGTTGTTGCGTGTGTGATTATTAGTGGCTTTTTTGGTTTTATACTATCAAATCAATATCTTGGTTTAATGAGTCAAAAGCCAACTTATCTTTCTTTATCACAAGATATTTTAATGTTTTATGCAGTTTTAGCTTTCGTTTTATTAGTAGGAATGTTGATCTGGATTATTTGTTCGAATAGTGGTTCGGGACTTTTCGCAAGTGAAATTCACGAGGGGACAATGAGATTATTATTATCAAAAAAAATATCACGTTTAGAGTTAGTAATCGGTAAAGTAGGTGGTATGCTAGTGGGCAGTTTTGTTTATTTGGTTATTTCTTTTGCGACATTCTTAATGGTCTTTATTATTTTAAGTGGTGTTGAAAAAGATATATTACGGATGGTATTAGCAGCTACTCTTGCCTTCATTAGTTATGGAATAATTTTAATTTTTATTCTTGGGGGATTAGCGACTTTTCTATCATCATGTTTTAAAAAGAAAGTACCTGCTATTTTAATTCTAGTAGCATTAGCTGCACTAATTTTTGGAATTATCCCTTTTGCCCGAATTTTCCTTACGAATACTGGAAAATATGATACCTATCATTTATATTTATTTGATATTAATTATCATCTTTCATTGATCTTTAATCAATTTTTAATGCTGGTTGGAGATTTTAATACAATGTTAGGTGATCTAAGCATGTTTGGAATGTTCACAAATCTTTACTCATATGGTGTAACTGATTTTGATTTAGGAAATCGTGCTGTTTATACATTGAATCAGTCACTAAATAGTGGTTTGATTACAGCAGTTTATCTAGCCTTAGCTAGTGGACTGTATGTTTTATCTTATCGCCGGATGGATAAAAAAGACATTTAATTTAGTACTATATAATAATACAATGAATCTTATTATTTGAGTAATGTTTTTGACTACCGCTTTTTTAGTAGCAAAGCTGTATATCCCTTTGAACAATAGAGGTTCCTTTACGGATTATAAAACTAGAAGTTATTTACATAATAATTTTCTAGTTTTTTTATGAGAACCTTTTTCAAAATAAGATTAATAAACATTCCGATTAAAATCTATGATATTATTAATTAGTAGGAGGATTGAGCGATGTATCTAGTATTTGATATTGGTGGAACAGCAATAAAATATTGCTGGATGAACGAAGCGGGAGAAATTTTTAATAAACAAGAAATTTCATCAACAGCAGTAGACAGCTTAGATAAATTTATAGAAACAGTTGCTAAAATATACCACGAAAGTAATAGGAAAGTTGAAGGAATTGCTTTATCATGTCCCGGTGTTATTGATGCAGCTAATGGAACGATCAAAGTCGTTGTTGCGTATCCATATTTACAGGGAATCTGTTTAACTGAGCTAATTTCTAAAGCTTGTGATAATATAAAGGTTTCTTTGGAAAATGATGCTAAGTGCGCTGGATTGGCTGAAGCCTGGATTGGGAGTGCACAAGCTTATGATGATGCAATAATTGTAGTTTTAGGAACTGGAATTGGTGGAGCGATTATAAAAAATAAACAAATTCATCATGGTGCACATTTATTTGCTGGTGAAATAAGTACCCTGATCGTTGATTATGATAAAGAGACTAATCAAGTATTGACCTGGTCGGACATTGCTTCTACAACAGCTTTATGTAAGCGGGCAGCGGAAGCTTTAGCAGTCACGTCAATTGATGGAAGACGTGTTTTTGAATTGGCTAACAATGCGGATGAAGTTGTTCTGGAGGTACTGAAAAATTTTTGTCTGGATATTGCAATACAGTTGTATAACCTTCAGTATAGTTATGATCCAGGAGTAATCTGTATTGGTGGAGGAATTTCTAAACAACCTCTATTGATCAAGCTGATTAAAGAGGCGGTTGAAATAATTGCTAACGAGACTAATCAGCTGCTTAAACCAAATGTAACGACATGTAAATTTTATAATGAAGCAAACTTAATTGGAGCGCTATCATACTTTCTTAGCATAAAATAATTTGTTTTTTTACCCTAAAAAAGTATCATATTATCATCAATAGTGTTATAGTATAAAAGGTGAATATTGGGGAATGTTCATTCAGTATTCTTATTAAAAGAAACATATTGATGTTAAAATGAATATGGTTTTTAGGAGGATGATTTATGGGTGTTTGTAAAGTTAAAAATATTGTAATTGGTGAGGGTATGCCAAAGATATGTGTACCAGTTGTTAGCAACAATCATCAAGATATCATAACAGACTTGATTAGATTACAGTCATTAGATATAGATTTGATTGAACTTAGAATTGATTATTTCAATGAACTGTTAGATCATCAAAAATTAACCGAATTATTTAAAGCAATTGCTTCAATGGCAATTAAACAAGGAATTATTTTAACTTACCGAAGTGTTCCTGAAGGAGGAAATGGTAAATTAAGTAATGATGAATACATGCAATTATATTCAATTGCTCTTGAAAGTGGAGCATTTGATATTTATGATGTTGAATTATCTAGTGGAACTAATACCGTTATTAATTTAAGTAATTTAATTCATCAAAATGATAAAAAAATCATTATGTCTAGTCATGATTTTACTCGTACTCCTAGTATTGATACAATGTTAGGAAAGATAAAACAAATGGATTCTTTAGAAGCTGATATAATTAAGATTGCAGTGATGCCAGAAGACTATCGTGATGTTTTATTGTTATTAGAAACAACACTAAAAGCTAATGAGTTATATGATAAACCACTTGTTACAATGTCTATGTCAAGCAAAGGAATTGCAACAAGAATTTTAGGTGAACAATTTGGCTCAGCGATCACATTTGGAAAAGATAACAATAGCTCTGCTCCAGGTCAAATTGAAGTTCATGCTTTAAAAGAAGTGTTAAAAGTGATTCACCATAATAATTAAGGACTATATGTCCTTTTTTTGCACCTTTTTATAATTTACACATAAAATAAAATAGGTGGTTAAATGTTAATAAATCAGAATGAATTAGAAAAATTATGTAAATATTTATATCCAAAATTTTTTGATTATAAAGATATTAGCCTTTATGACTTAAATATTAAGATCGACGACTATTTACATCTAAGTGCAAATTTAAATTATTATAATATAGAAACAAAGCTGAGAGCAATAGCTCGGGTAAGAGTCGAAGATAAGATTATTATTGATATAAACGGAGTTATTAAATATGGATTTATTAATTTAGATTTAAATAAAGTTTTAAAGGAAACGGTCAAGGATTTGCCATATTTAACAATCAATGATGAAAGTATTATTATTGATAATGAGTATGTTCGGGAGATATCTTTAAAAGATGAATATATAAATATAGAACTAAAATAATCGTAAGATTATTCTAGTTCTATTTCAACATGATAAATCCGACCCCAGAGATAAATCTGATAGAAATATGCTAATAATTGAGGACCAGTCATCAGTTGACCAAACCATGGATATTTAAAGGATTCTCCGCCACTATTAATTAAATCAATTAATTTATCACGGTTAAATAAACGTAGAAGTAGATTATTTTCATCATTTAATGATTCTTTTAACAATTCTACGATTAAATCACGATATAATGGTGAATGGGTTTTAGGATAAGGATTCTTTTTTCGATTATAGATATCACTTGGTAGAAAATCTTTAAAAGCATCTCGTAATAGACCTTTTTCAATATCATTGTGATACATATATTCCCATGGCACATTATATAAATATGAAACAATATCTTTATTAGCGAAAGGAACTCGTAATTCAATAGAACTACGCATCGTTTGACTATCAGAACGAGTCAATAAAGTCTGCATAAACCATTCCATATTTAAATAGATCATTTTACGTTTATTAGCATCTTCATAAGTATGATCATGATAATCAATTTCGTTTAATGTTTGATGATACTTATCCATGACATAGTTTTTGATATTCAGTGCTTGAATTTCATCAGAGAATAGTTCCATTCGTTTATCTAAATCACGCATCCATGGAAAGCCGTCAATACTGTAAAGTTCTTTTCGATAAAACCATGGGTAGCCACCAAAAATTTCATCCGCACATTCTCCGGAAAGTACAACTTTATGATTATGAGAAATTTCTTTTGAAAATAATAAGAAACTTGAATCAATATCTGCCATCCCAGGAGCATCACGCGCAATCAATGATTCTTTTAACGACATCACTAATTGTTTTTGGGATAAAGTTACTGTTTTATGTTTGGTGTTATACAGTGTTTTTACTTCATCGATATAGTGGTCGTCACGTGTTGTTTGATACTCATAAGGCTGGAAGTATTTATCTTGATCTTGATAGTCGACACTATAAGTTGATAATTTGGAAATATATTGGCTAGTAACACCAGTGATGATCGAAGAATCAAGGCCGCCAGATAGCATGCATGATACAGGGACATCGCTCAACAACTGTTGGCGAATACTATGATTTACGAGACAGCGGATATCATGAACTGTTTCTTCGTAACTCCGATTATGATTACGTCGCTCAAGTGCCCAATAACGATTGATTTCTTTGTAACCGTTAAAGACATTCATATAATGTGCTGGTCGAAGACTATAGATATCTTTATAAATAGTTTTACCAGGCGAAACACTTGGCCCTAGTCCTAATAATTCTTTAAGTCCTGTTTCATCAACGACACAACGCCCTAAATACATTAAAATACATTTTATTTCACTACTAAAAATAAATAAATCATCTTTTTGATAATAATAAAGCGGTTTGACACCAAGTTGATCACGAGCCACAAAAAGTTTATTTTGATATGAAATTACAAAAGAGAAAATTCCATCAAATAAATTAAGACAACGTGGACCGTAAGCAATAAAACTAGCAACAACTACCTCGGTATCACTTTGACTAGTAAAATGGTACCCTTCATCAATTAATTGCTCTTTGATCGTATTCATATTGTAAATCTCACCATTATATACAATCGTATACTCAATATCATTATAAGTATATTTAAATGGTTGTTTACCGCCATTTAAGTCAATAATTGATAACCGACAATGGCCTAATAAAACATGTTCACTACTGGCGATATTAAAATCATCAGGTCCACGATATTTTAATAATGTAAGCATCTTATTAAAGTTTTGAACTTGATTAGTTAAATCGTTCATATAGTCATACATACATAAAAATCCACACAAATTAATCACCCCGTATCATTATATGAATGATACTTTTTATTATGTCAAAAGATAATTTTAACCGTGTTTTCTTTTTTTGATTCTCCATAAAAATGCGAAAAATTAGGTATATCAAGGGTTTTGCACTAGCGTGAAAAATCACGGTGAATGTGATAAGTAATAGAAAATATCACCTTGTCTCTAACTTTGGTCAAAGTATTGTGTAACGGCTTTCAAATTGATACGATGTATGTGTCAAGAGAAAAGGGAGGACAAAATATGTTGCAAAAAATTCAACGTTTTGGTGGGGCAATGTTCACGCCGGTACTGTTATTTGCTTTTGCAGGAACAACTATCGGGATTGGAACATTGTTTACAACTGAAGCAATTATGGGTGGTCTAGCTGACCCTAATGGATTGTGGTATCAAGTATGGAATGTCATTCTTCAAGGGGGATGGACAGTATTCAATCAGTTACCATTAATCTTCGTGGTTGGATTACCAATCGGTCTTGCGAAAAAACAACAAGCAAGATGTTGTATGGAAGCGTTAGTACTTTATCTAACATTTCAATATTTCTTAAGTACGATCTTAAGCCAATGGGGAGGAACTTTCGGAGTTGACTTCGCAGCAGAAACTGGAGGTACAAGTGGTCTTACGATGATTGCTAGTATTAAAACTCTAGATATGGGGATGATCGGAGCGTTAATGATTTCATGTATCGTTGTATATTTACACAATAAATTCTTTGATACTGAATTACCTGAATGGTTAGGAACATTCAGTGGTTCATCATTCGTAGTAATTGTTGGTTTCTTTGCTTTATTACCAGTTGCATTTTTATCTGCATGGTTATGGCCAATCGTTCAAGATGGTATGCGTGCATTCCAAGGATTTGTTGCTGGTGCTGGATCAATCGGGGTATGGATCTTTATCTTCATGGAACGTATCTTAATTCCATTTGGATTACATCATTTAATGTATTTCCCATTCTTCTACGATTCAGTAATTATCAACGGTGGAGTTTATTCAGCTTGGGCAACAGCTTTACCAGATTTAGCGGCTTCAAGTGATTCTTTAAAATCATTAGCACCTTGGGCATGGCCAACACTTACAGGTTTATCTAAAGTATTTGGATGTCCAGGTATCGCACTAGCATTTTATGCGACAGCGAAAGATAAGAAGAAAAAACAAATTGCTGGTCTATTAATTCCAATCACATTAACAGCTATTGTTTGTGGAATTACAGAACCAATTGAATTTACATTCTTATTTATTGCACCAGTATTGTTTGTAGTACATGCAGTATTAGCTGCTACTTTAGCTACAGTAGCAAATGCGCTAGGTGTTGTTGGGGTATTATCAGGTGGTTTGATCGAAATGTCAGCCCTTAACTTTATACCATTAATGGCTTCACACTGGCAAACATATTTAACATTATTGGTAGTAGGTTTAGTCTTTACAGGTATTTATTTCATTGTATTTAGATTCTTGATTTTAAAATTTGATTTCAAGACACCTGGTCGTGAAGATGATGAAGAAGAAATTAAATTCCACACTAAAGCTGATTTTAAAGAAAAACAAGCTGGTGGAAAGGTAGAAAAACAAAGTTTAGCTGCTGCTATCCTTGAAGGATTAGGTGGTAAAGATAACATTGTTGATGTTACTAACTGTGCAACTCGTTTAAGAGTTAATGTAAAAGATGAAAAATTAGTTCAATCTGATAGCTATTTTAAATCAATTGGTACTCATGGTTTAAAAGCTACTAAGACAAATATTCAAGTAATTGTTGGATTAAAAGTACCAAGTGTAAGAGAAGATTTTGAAGCATTACTATAAATAAATGAAAAGGATGGTCTTGAAGATGGCAAAAAGAATTAATGAAAAGAAGTTAAAAAGATTAGATCGATATTATATGATCGCTAAAGTGTTCTTAATGGTTACACCGTTTATTGCTTATCTATATTTATCGTTGTTAGCGATGATGCGTTCAATTACTTTGCCAGAAGTGCTGAGCAGTGAGCCAAGTGTAGCAGTAATTTTCTTGATTGCAATGATTAATCCATATATTGCTTATTTACTAAATATTGCACAAAGAAAATTAAAAGAAGGTGACATTAAATTTGCTTGTATTAACTTCGTATTATTGCTTTTAGCTCAGGCCTTAACATTAAATAGTTTATATTTTATGATTATTGCTTACTTGTTCTATGTAACAGTTAAAACATATGATATTAAAGTATTCAAGACCCTTAAGGAATTTACAATGAAGTACACTTTCCAGTATGGTGGAGGAAGCTTCATTGTAGTAGCCTTTTCAACCGTTTGTTTATTTGCGACGCTTAGATTAATGTAAAACAGAGGAGAAAAAGAAAATGGAAAAGAAATATTCAGTTGTTATTGCTGGTGG
>OBZI01000082.1_pt1 | contig 94106 bp, 74 predicted proteins | sample 1476911 | NCBI WGS metagenome assembly OBZI01 (sample SAMEA2580238, study PRJEB22360) | human gut metagenome | biome: human gut; feature: human-associated habitat; material: faeces | place: Denmark | collected 2008/2010 | reverse complement strand
GCGATGGTACTGCACTCGAGAGGGTGTGGGAGAGTAGCACGCCGCCGCATTCAACTTAATAATATGAAGATCCTTGGTAGAGCGCTCCGCTCCCAAGGATCTTTTTGTATTTCTGGGCAAATAATCGCCATTCCGGCAAACTGCCCGGCATAACGGAATGGTGGCTCAGTAAAGCCGGGCCAAGAAAGGGAAGGCCGGGAACGGCCGCAAATCCATGTCACAGTCCATTGCGCGAAACAATAACACGGCAACGCAAGATGACGAGAACATCTCCATCAATCTTATTCTTGCCATTCTGTCAACTGGAATCATGGCCTTCATTGGCATCCTTACGGAAACCCTCACCAACGTGCTTTTCCCTGGATTAATGGCGGAATTCCACGTCGACACGTCCACTGTTCAATGGCTGAGACCGGCTATCTGCTTACGGTAGCGCTTGTCACGCCGCTCTCAAGCTATTTCAAGCGCAAACTGAAGTTGCGTACCATCTTCCTTACCGCAATCGTGCTCTGCATCACCGGCTGCCTGATGGCAGCTTGCACGTTGAACTTTCCTATGCTGATGACCGCGCGAATACTACAGGGAGCGGGCACGGGAATCGCGCTTCCGTTGATGTTCAATATCATTCTTGAACAGTCTCCGAAAAGCAAAATCGGCATGCTGATGGGCGTTGGAGGCATGGTGGTGGCCGTGGCGCCGGCACTCGGACCGACTGTGGGCGGTCTTGTCGGCACGTTCATGCCGTGGTGTTGGATTTTCGTGATTCTGCTGCCGTTCCTGTTTGTTTCGCTGGTGTGCGGCCTTAAAACGATTCATCAGGTCACTCCTACCGAAGAGGCGTATATCAATCCGCTGCATGTGCTTTGCCTAGCAGTCGGATTCGTCTGTTTCGTGTTTGCGCTCGACCGTGGCGGATCCGCCGTTACCGCAGTGAGTAATGGGGATACTTCCGCGACTACGCAATGTGTGATTGCAGTGGTTCTGCTGCTGATTGCCATGGCCGCTTTGCTAGTGTTCGCTTGGGTGTCGCATCGTGCGTTCTCGCTGGTTCGTCTGACCGTGTTGCGGAGCGTGAAATTCCGTTGGCATTTGCTTGCGTATGTGCTGCTGCAGTTTGTGACGATCGGTTACGGCTATATGATTCCGAACGCTTCGCAACTGGGATTCGGCGCGTCTGTGCTTGCTGCAGGCGTGGTGTTGCTGCCTGGCGCGTTGCTGGGAGCGGCTAGTGCTCCGGTTTCGGGATCGCTGCTTGATAAGTTCGGTCCGGTCCGCCCGATGTTCACTGCCATGCTCGCCAACCTGCGTGCCTTCGCGTCCAAACGATAGCTGCTGTGCTCACGGTACGTGAGCTCGTGTCCGGATCCCTCCACTCGCTGGAAGAATCTGGACAATTCGGGGGTGTATATGCGGGCAGATTCCTCCAGTGGGTGGGAGAATCCGGATGCTGGGAAGCATACCAACGTATCAATTCCTCCAGTGGATGGAGGTTTCAGGACGTTTGGAGGCCGGTGCGCGGGTGTTTTCCTCCAGTGGGTGGAGGTTTTCGGACTGTAGAAGGCCTATGGGCGTACTGATTGTTCCAGCCACTGGAGGAATTCGGACTGTGAGAGTCTTGGCAGCGGGCTGATTCCTCCAGTGAGTGGGCGATCTGGGACGTTGCGACACGCCGATTTGGGGTTTGGAAGAAACTGTTGTATCCTAATCAAGTTGCGTTTCGCGGATAGACACTGTGAGACGTTGCATAATTGGAGAATTCGCCTAGTGGTCTATGGCGCACGCTTGGAAAGCGTGTTGGTGTAACAGCCTCACGAGTTCGAATCTCGTATTCTCCGCCAGTAGGGCTTTCGGATGATTCCGAAAGCCTTTTTTTATGCCAAAACGGCGGGTTTTCAATAGCTCGCTGGCGTGGCTCGCTGCGGCACGTGCAACGGAAAAGTTGCGAAACAGTGGGGGAGTTGCGCATATCGCTGATTTCGTTCGTAACGGTATGCTACCTTGCGTTACGCTCGGAACGATGACCGTTGCCAGTGGAGAGATTACCGGCAGAGATTGCTTGAAGAGAGGGAGGGCAGCGATGGCTGAGTTCGACGATGAGCTAGATATGCAGCGTGAACTCGATACCCGCGATTCCCTGGCTTCGATGGCCCACTACCATGTGTCATCGCCGGGTGCCGTTACCACGCAGGTGTTGCCGCCAAGCTTCATTCCCACTGCGACCGGCCGCATTCGCCCTGTGACGGGCACGATTCCCGCAATACAGTCGGATGCTCAGGAAAACAGGCACAGATTGGCCGTTCCGTTCGATCCATACGTTCGCTGGCTGCCGGCTCGCTTCGTAAATCGCAAGATTTCGATGCAGACGGTAGTACCGACGGCAACGGCAATAGCGGCTCCATAACGCCCCGCATAGCGTCCAGCGCCCCGCACTACGTCGATTGATCGTCGATTTTGACCGTCGACATTGCTTTCGACTTAAGTTCGATGAAACAGGCCTGATTCTAACCTAATTACAGTCCGCTTTATCGATTAGTCGTCGCAGCCGGATAATGCCCGATTATCAATCTGCCGTATTACTCAACAACAGCAATAAACGGACTTGCAGGCAATCCGAGATCGTTATACAGCAGACTGGAAATAACCGGATTCCCACTCCACCAGTAACGCACTTGAGTTACCGCGTTGCAATTCGAGCTTCCATCGGCGGCACTCAGCACAATCTGATCACCCTTAATCGTTGCCGTTGCCGAAACCCACTTTCCGGAATCGTCGGCAATTTCAAAACCTTGCAATGGCGTGGAAGTCGGCGTTGCAACGTTGGAAATACCATTCAAAGGAGTCGCGTCCGGATTCGCATCATAATCGGGCACGGTCGCGCTCGCAGTCTTCGAATAATTGGGCTTTTCCGCCTGCAAACCGGTTGCGGTGCCGTTCTGGAACGACAATACGATCGTGCCATCGGAAGCATGCTTCGCATGCGCGATAAGCGGCCCGTTGGGAATGGTCTTGCCTTCCGACATCGCCAGATATTGCGCTGCCATGCGCGCGCCGAGAATATCTTTGCCAAGCGGATGTATCAACGTTGAAGTGCCCTTGTCCGTATCCAGTGACACCGTCATTGCAACGTTGGAAGCATTGCGTAATCCGGCATTGCTCAACGTGTTCAACTGCGCGAATCGCACGTTTTGCGTGTACTGGTAGCCGGGCCAGCGTGCCAATTGCACATACAGGAACGGCAGATCATCCTGATCGAACACTTCACGATATTGGTTGATCAGCAGCGTCATCTGCGACTCGTACGCCAGCGCGGTCGCCTCGTTCGTGGAATCATTGCATCCCTGATACCACAGCACGCCCGCCACGTGGAACCCTTCCAAAGGCGCAATATGGTTCGCATAAATATCACCGCCTTGCACGTGACGTCGAATCGGCGTGCCACCCCATGCGGTTTGAATAATGCCGATCGGCACGTTCGGATGCGCGGCACGAAGCTGCATGGCAAACTGCTGCGCCAGATAACTGAAATGCTGCGAATTATCGGCGGTCGCCTCAAGCCAGGTGCCAGCCTGCTCATTCACGTCGCGTAACGGAAAATCCGTACCTTTCGAGGAATTGGCGCTCGCAACGAAGTGTACGTTGTTGTCGGAAAGCTGCTTCGGCAGATCGTCGGTCGTTATCAGACCTCCGCCGAAATTGTAGGAGTTGCCTGAACCCTCATAATATTGCGAATAATTCAATTCCATATTCGACTGTCCGGCAGCAATAAATACGTCGCCAACATACACGTTTTTCAGAGTCAACAAAGTGGTTTCGTTGTATAAAATCGTTAATGAATATGGTTTAAGGCTTGCTTTTTGTTTAGGTAAGGTGCAGGTGAAATCGCCATTTTTGGAAATTTTAGCTTGTGCTGATGCTGATTTCTTTCCTTGGGAAATCGTTGTAATCAGTTGCGTTGGGTCAACAACTTTTCCGCGTTGTGAAGTGGTGGCCGTTCCTTTGACTACCAGCGTTTTCCCACGTTGGAAAACCATGTTCTCCAAATAGTAGGAGGGGAGTTTCACGGTGATGCGGGTCGCATAATTGTTGTTGGATTGCGCGGCGTTGTCGTTGCTGGAGACATTATCTGATGCGCTGTTGCTGCTATTGGAATTACTGCCGTTGACGTTTGCTGAACCGTCGCCCCATTTCGGCCCACAACCAACAATGATCGCCACCAGAATTGCCGCGGTCACTACCGCGGCAATAATCACGCGTGCCAGTCGTTTCTTCTTCAAGATGGCTCCCCTTCTGCGTCCGCAATGCAACGCTTGCAGCGTTTGTTTAACGGAGCAATCACATTAAAGCCTAGTCAATCTTGCTGCGATGCGCACAAATATGGTCATCCGTCAGGCTCTGCCCATTTCTGTCATCTCTTCATGATGGCGTCCCATGGGCCGGACTTTTATCGGTCGAGAGCGGTGGACGTCCCATAATCACGCCACCCACTGTTCGTTCGTCTTCAGGAAATTCGCCTTGTTCGTAGGATTTGCGCCAACGATCGATCATCTCATCGGTGATCTCTCGACCATTTGCCGATGTCCAGCTCATGAGAGCCTCCTTTCCGTTCGTTTGGTCTTTCCCTAGTCTTGCACTTTTCTTTTGACTTGTTACTGCATTTTATAGCCGTGAAGTCTTGAAAATGGCGGAATTTCAGCGTTTCTTCTTTTGCCTGCCATGTGACTCTCTTTTGCTTTTCTTTTGATTCTAAAATCAAAAGAAACGTTGGGTATGCGGAAAAGGGGTATGGAAGAGTTGGGAGAAACGTAAAGACGGTGAGGCTAATGACCGGCTTGGTTGACAGGCCTGGTTGGCTTGATTGACCGGCTTGATCGGCTGGTTGATTGGCCGGCTTGATCGGCTGGTTGGTTGGCAGCGTTGCGATCGGTTGATTTACTGGAGGAATTGATCGTCCAGCGTTGCGTCGGTCGCGTCGGCTGCGCCGGATTGGTCGACGGTGCCGTCCGTGGCGCCCGCGTCGCCGGCAACTCCAGCATCGCCCTCCGTGTCTGTGGCTTCGTCCGTTCCGTCGTCGCCGGCCGTTCCGTCAGCGCTATTGTCGGTTCCGTCACCGCCATCGGTGGCCGCGGATTCGTCGCTCTTCTGCAAAGCCTGCTTGAACTGCTTGGCCTGCTTGTCGTACTCGGCTTTTGCGGCGTTGGCTTTGCTGATGGTAGCGGAAGTGTCGGCGGCGCAGCTCAGCGTTTTCGGCGCGGTAACTTCCGTCTGGTGCAGTTCGGCAAGCTTGTCGAGATCGTAGGACCCGTCGAAGCTGGTGAACGCTTCGGAGATCTTCGCCTTCAGCTGGAACGCCTTGGAATAGGAGGTGTTCATGGCCGTGACGGCTTCCTTGCAGTCGTTGAGTGCGGCCAGGTCGCGCATTTGCTGCGATGCGCGCACGCCTGTGAATCCGAAGACCGCGCCCAGAACAACGACTACGACGACTACGGCGATGATGATCTGGCGGTAGATGTGCTTTACGCGCTGGTCCGTCCAAGCGTCGCCGTCGCTGATGCCTTGCGCTATGGCCGCGTCGAATAGGTCTTGCGGCTGGCGGGATTCGCTGGATTCGTGTGATTGCCGGTTGCTGGTTTCAGCCGTGTTGCTGCTGCTGATTGTGCGCTCTCCGGTTGCGTTGGTACTGGTTGCGTTGGTACTGGTTGCGTTGGTTTCGACTTCGGTTGCTTCGACTTCGTCGGAAGCGTTGCCGACAAGCGTATTCCCGGTATTGCCATCGGCATCGCTGGCAAATGCGCTGCTGACGGTCGAGCTGTTGACTGCGATACCGCTGGCAGCGGCGTCAGTGCTGTCGGCAGAAGTGCAGGTCGTTGCGCTTCCGGCAAGTGTTCTCGGTGTGTGTGACGAGGTACTTTCCTCGCTTGGCTTCTTGCCGTGCCGTGCCATAACCCCTCCAGAATCTGCCTACTATTCTGTATTCCCCGGTGACAGCTCCCGATTCAGGGCAATTGAATCACGTTCCGAGAGTCCACCTGAAATGCCAATATACAGCGTACGATACCCGTCCTTCCCCGATTTCCCATACTCGTGTTGTAGTCGTTAATGCATTCAGGTATTCTCTGGAGTTTTATTCGTCTGTGGTAACTTCTTAAAAATTTTGAGAAGTGTTGGTGGAAACTTCTTAAAATTTTTGAGAAGTGTTATGCTGGGATTGTTGGGTGTTTCGCAACGGACGGCGAAAGGAAGAACTTATGGTGCCGGATAATCCATGTGAATCGTATGCCATGCTGGTTCGTGAGTCCATGCAGTTTGACATTCCTACGCCGTCACGCCGCATCGAAATCATACGCGAGCTGCCGCAGCCGGCAGTGTTCAATGCTGTGCACATCATCACTGGCATCCGACGTTGCGGCAAAACGTTCTATCTTTTCCAGAAAATTCATGATTTGTTACAAAACGGCGTCTCGCGTAATGATATTTTCTATTTCAACTTCGCTGACGATCGTCTGCAACCAATGCAAGACACCGTGCTCAACGATATTGTTACGGAATACTGGCGGCAATATCCCGACTCTCGTGACCATGGCTGCTACCTCTTCCTTGACGAAGTGCAAGAATGCGCCAATTGGCAGGGATTCTGCCAGCGCATAGCCGAACATGAAGCTGTGACGCTAGTCATTACTGGATCGTCTTCGAAACTGTCCAGCGAAGAAATCGCAACGAATTTCCGAGGAAGATCGCATCCGCATGCCATGGCGCCACTGTCTTTCCGTGAATTCTGCGACTTTCGGGGAATCGAAACGCCTACAGCGGGCAGCACTCTTGCCGATGCCGTGTTTTCGCCGCGAGAGGTCACCCGGTTTGAAGCTGCCTACAACGATTACCTAACTATTGGCGGCTTCCCTGCAGTGCAACGTATGGTTGAAGCTGATCGTATTGAAACGCTCCAAGGTTACGTGCGGGACGTGGTTGCGCGTGACGTTGCCGAGCGTCTTGGTCGTGAAAACATTACTCTCGCCACGCAGATAGCGCTGTTTTTGCTGCGCAATACGGCCTGCGAGCTGTCTACCAATGGTCTTGTGGAAACGTTGCGAGCGGTCGGCTGGAAAATCTATTGGGATAAGGCGAATACGTTACTCGATCTGTTCAGGCAGGCATTCCTTGTCTACCAGCTCGAAGAATACTCCACCATGCTCAAGCCGGGTAGTACTGCGGTGCCGAAAATGTATGCCGTCGATCAGGGTATGGTTTACGCGGTGTCACGCGCCAACCAGCAAGATATTGGAAAACGACTGGAAACTGCGATTTTCTGCGAATTGCAGAGACGAACTTCCGGTAGGCGTACGGAAACAATCACTTCGTACACTATGCCGACGTCCAAACAGGAGAAAGTTGACTTTCTTATCGGCGATGCTCTTGCTACGGAACCGTATGGGCTTATTCAAGTGTGTGCCAATATGGGAAATGAGAAAACCAGGGCGCGAGAAATCGGCTCTCTGCAAGCGGTTATGCAACGTACCAACGTTGATTCCGGCCTGATTCTCACGCTTAACGAGGGAGAAACCATCGAACTTCCCGATTCCACTGGCACGATCCACGTACTCCCCTCCTGGAAATGGTCCCTCTACGAAGCGTGATGGGAAGGTCAGCGAGAATGCTGGAAAGGAGATATGGAAATGGATGATGCCATATCGGTGCCCCTAACGAGCTAGTCGATTCTTATCAGTGTGTAATGCGTGAGATGTGGGGATTGGGATAATTTTGGAGTTGGGGATGGACGGGGTTGTGGGTTGCAGTTAGAGTTGGCGGTTAGGGCGTTTGCGCCGAATATTTGGGGTTGATGACTGTATTCAAGAGAGGCTGACGAATGGTTTCGCCACATCATGTTGTGAAGATCGTGACTGCGCTGTCTGCGGTTGCGTTGACTGCTTCCGTTGCGGTTGCGCCGGCTTACGCATTGCAGGATATTGCGATTGAGGATTCTGTTGCGCAAAGCGGTTCCGTTACTGCAGATAATGGTGTTGTTATGCAGTCTGACGATCAGCCGGATGATCAGACGGGCGACCAGCAATCGCAAGACAGCATGCCCGACAATCCGAATGCGAAACTTCCGGATAACGTCAGTGACGAGATTTCCGACGATGCCACCGTGGTTTCGGAAGACCTGGCCGTCACCTCCGAAGGTGAGGTCAAGAACATCGAAACTGGTGAAATCGTGACCGATCCAACATTGGTCGGCACGAAAGATCAGCAGCCGGATCCGCTCGCCAAAACCAACGGCGAATCCTTCATTCCGGTAAGTGCGGAAGATGCCAAAAATGCTGTAGCCGACGCGAACGTACAGCTCTCCAAATTCGAAAGCAATGAATACGGCGCGCACTGGGGCACTTACAACAATTCGAAAGCTTTCTTCGACTACCAGAACAATCTGTTCGTGCAGCAAGCCAAAGGCGTGATCGACGTTTCCGGATGGCAAGGCGACATCGACTGGGCCAAAGCGAAAGCCGACGGCGTGGAAGGCGTGATCATCCGCCTCGGCTACGGCGAAGGCAACAATGCCGACAAGAAAGCGCAACGCAACATTTCCGAATGCAAGCGGCTTGGCATCCCCTTCGGCGTCTACTGGTATTCCTACGCGGACACTCCGTCGATTGCCAAAGAAGAAGGTACCGACGTGGTCGCCAAACTCAAGCAATTCGGTGTGAATCCGAGCGATCTGGCGTACCCCGTGTATTACGACCTGGAAAAGTGGACGTGGGAAGGCCACAAGCCGCCGACCGATCCGAACGTGTACAACAATATCGTCAACAACTGGTACAGCGCGCTGCAGTCCGCCGGATACAAGAATCTGGGCGTCTACTCGTACACCAGCTACCTGCAAGGACCGCTGAAACATGCCGACATTTACGCCAAAACCACGTGGGTGGCGCAGTACGGCGCTCGCATGGGATTCGACTCATTCCCGACCAACAGTCGCGGATGGCAATACACCAGCACCGGCAAGGTGGACGGCATCAGCGGCAACGTGGACATGAATGCGTTCGGGAATAAGGAGTATGTGAATGGCGGGAGCAGCAATGCTTTACAAGCGGCCATTGATGTACGCAAAATGACTGCAGTTACCATTCCGAATGGCAATTATTACATCAATGTTCGTTCCAAAGTTGCGTCTAGTGTTGATATTCCTGGTGGAAGTGCTGCAGATTCCACCGCCATTCAGTTGTATTCCGGTAACAGTTCCAAGGCTCAACAGTTCACTTTTACTAGGCAGTCTGATGGGAGCTACGAGATCGTCAATGTGAATTCCGGAAAGGCTTTGGACGTGCGTAATGGTGTTGCTGAGAATAACGCTATAGTGCAACAGTATTCTCGAAATAATTCTCAAGCTCAACGATGGTTTATTCGTGATTCTGGAGCGGGATATTATTTGCAGTCCGTTCTCGGTAATTGGGTTCTGGATTTGAGCGGTGGAAATACTGCGAATGGTGCTGCGATTCGGCTGTATGCGCCCAACGGCACTGCTTCACAGCTGTTTGTTGTTTCGTCAAGCGATGTCAATATAGCTACTGGAGTGTCGATGATTATCACTTCGGTTGCGAATAAAAAACTTGTCACGGATGTGACGAGTGCATCGACGGTGAACGGGGCACGAGTTCAGCTTTATTCAAGTAATAATACGAACGCCCAGAAATATCGATTTGAATCAATTGGCAACGGAACTTACAAGATCGTCAATGTTAATTCGGGCAAGGTGCTGGATGTATCTAGCGGATCCACTGCTAATGGAGCGGCGTTGCAGCAATATACGAGTAATAACACTGTTGCTCAGCAGTGGACGGTGCGGAATTACGGCAGCGGCAAGATTGTGTTGGTGTCGGTAAACGCCAACAAAGCTGTCGATATTCCAGGTGGCAATGCCGTGCAGCAGGCTCAGCTGCAGCTTTATTCACCGAATGGCACTGTTGCTCAACAGTGGTTGGTTGCAAAGGCGCCGTTAACGTTGCGCGAACGTTTGAACGAGACTGCAGCCAAGCATAGGCAGGATCTGCCGGATGGAACCTACACTTTTGGATCGAAGCTTAATGCGTCTATGAAGATGGATGTGAGCGGCGCTTCTCGTTCAAATTATGGAAACGTGCAGATTTGGGCAGGTAATGGTACCAATGCTCAGAAGTGGAAAGTAACGCATGATTCCAACGGGTATGTGACCTTGACCAGTGTGAACTCCGGCAAAGTTTTGGATGTGAATGGCGGCGTATCTGCCAACGGAACCAACGTGCAACAGTACGATTCCAATGGAACATACGCTCAGAAGTGGATAGCAGTCAAGAATTCCGATGGCTCGTATACGCTCCAGTCAGCGCTCGCAGAAAATGCGGTTTTGGATGTGAATGGTGGTTCCAGTGCGAATGGTGCCAACGTGCAGTTGTATACTTCTAACGGAACAAATGCCCAAAAGTGGGTGAAGTAGCGATACCTGATGAATAAATGAGGGCTTGATTCCGAATGTCTGTTGGAACCAAGCCCTTTTAATGATGTTGAGAGGTCACTTTCCTTGGCGCTTCATCAACGCAAAACGGTTGGCATCAACGATGAATGCCTTGCGATCATTCTTTGCCATGACATCAAGGATGATTCCTGTAACAATCAAAAGAAGACCTGCTATAACAAGCATTACCGCGCCGATGAGCGTGGGGAAGCGTGCGACCATGCCAGTGTGCATGAAGTCGATGCCTACGCTACCGCAAAGAATTAGACCGACGATGCCGACGATTAGGCCGAGACCGCCAAAGAACGGCAGTGGCTTGTATTCGCGGATCATGCGGAAGATGGTGCTCATCACTTTGATGCCGTCGCCAACGGTATCAAGTTTGCTGACGGAACCTTCAGGGCGATCACGGTACTGAATCGGCATCTCATAAAGACGGAGATTGTTGTTCAGCGAATGAATAGTCATTTCGGTTTCGACCTCAAAACCACGGGACAGCACTGGGTAGGTCTTTACAAAAGTGAAGGAGAACGCTCGGTAGCCAGTCATGATATCGGTTACGTGAGCTCCGAACAGTCCATTGATGGATCCACGTACGAGCCTATTGCCGAAGTTGTGGAATGGGCGCTTGTTCTCCTGGAAGTACGTGGAGCTCAAGCGGTCTCCAATCACCATGTCATAGCCTTCAAGAATCTTGTCGACCATGGCTGGTGCCGCGTCAGCCGGGTACGTATCGTCGCCATCAGACATGATGTACACGTCAGCGTCGATATCTTCGAACATGGCTCGGATGACATTGCCCTTGCCCTGACGTGGCTCCTTACGTACGATAGCGCCTTCTGACGCGGCGATTTCTGCAGTGCGGTCAGTGGAGTTGTTATCGTATACGTAGATGTCTGCTTGCGGCAAAGACGTTTTGAAATCACGAATGACCTTGCCGATGGTGACTTCCTCGTTATAGCAAGGAAGAAGTACTGCAACGGAAACGTTCGAATTCTCAGGCATATGCTCCACTATATCCCTTGTACTGGTCTGCATGGGGAATGGATTATAGGTGATGTTGCATACTTGAAGCAAATGGATTTATCGATTCACATTAATTATCACGAGTGTAGCGTGACGAAGTGTTCGTCTTGAATGCCGAATCGCTTTTGAAATAATCGTTATAGTTGATCTCCATGTTCGATTGGCCAGCGGCTATAAAAAGTTCGCCCACGCATACATCATGTACCGTGTTTTCATCACGGTGGTAGCTATGGCAAATTCCATGGTGTATTGGGCAAGTGACCCTTTGATTCTAGGCAACTTGATTGAAAATTTTCCTGCTTTATCGATTGTTGAAGAACTGGCGTATTTATGCTTTCCTTCTCGCAAAGTAACGGAAATTGTTTTCCCCGATGAGGATTTCTGAGCTGAGCCGCTTAAGGTGGTGGTTTTGTTCTGTTGCAGAACCATGCTGTCCATTACACAGCTCGGTAAAGGAAGGGCGGTGTTTCCGTTTTCTTGTGGTGTTTTCTTGCTTTCCTGAGCGTACGCAGGAAAACAGAATGAATGACAGTGTCAATGAGAAAGTTCTTCTAAACATCTGAACAAATTTATGAAAGTGGAACGTTGCTATGGCGCGAGTATAGCGGTTTCCAAACTTGTTTTTCATGTCTCGGACTTCTGATTCGTAGATAAAGATGCTGTGTTTTCCAGATTAGATATGAGAGCGGACGCCTGCGGATGAGTTTCCGCTTCTGTCGGAGATACTTTAGCGTTGATATGCTAAGGGCGTGCAAGTTGGAGAAGGAAAGGACGATCAGTGACGGCGAGACAAACAGATATGTGGCAAGGCTCTGTCGACAGGCGGGAAAGCAGCTGTCACGGTACTCACTATGTATTTGTGGACGTGCTGAACATTGTTTCCTGCTTTGCCGTGGTATGTCTGCATACGTCTTTAGGTGTGTTCTCTCTGCAACATACTTTTCTATGGACATTCCAAGAGCTCATGCAGGCGATGTTTATTTTCGCCGTGCCTATTTTCTTCATGGTCAGCGGAATGAATCTTTTGGATTACCGGAAGAAATATTCTACGAAAGTGTTTTTCAAAAAACGATTCGTACGAGTGGGACGTGCGTTGATTCTGGGCAGCATCGCTTGCTATTTATTGTTCGGTTTGCTCCCCGGCCTGTTTTATGGAGCGCAATCAATCGCCGATGGTTTCGGTCCTGTCGATTTTTGCAAGAGATTCCTTACCAACTCCATTATCGATATTTACTGGTTCCTGTATACCATCATCTATTTGTACTTATTGACTCCATTGCTTTCAAAAATCGTCCATGACCGTCGTTTGTTGGAATATGCTATTGCACTGACGCTGTTCTGTTCAATTCTGATTCCTGCAGCAAAAGCCATTGGAATCAACGAGGAATATTTCAGCCCATTGTTGAGCTGGCCGCTATTTGCTTCCAGTGCCCTGCTGTATTTCCTGCTGGGATATTATTTGGAAAACTACGGCTTGCCGTTGCATTGGAATGCGCTTGCATGGGCCGCAACTTTCCTAGGATCTGTGACGTTGATGTTCCTCGGCGGTTTATGGTGGAACGGTTTCTTCCAGAATTCGATGGGGGTGGAATACCAGAATTATCTTGTCGGCATTTCCTCTCCGTTATGTGTGATATCCGCGGTATCACTGTTCATGCTCTGCAAAGCGCTGGAGCCATCCCTTCAGCGTGGATCTGACAGAATGAAGTCGATAATTCGCAAAGTGTCCAGCGTCTCGCTCGGTGTATATATGTTCCACCTACTGCTGGTGAACCTTACGCTTGGTGGGCCTTTCGAGCGCATCCTGACGTTTGGGCAATACCACCCATTCATTAAGGCCATTGCGGTCTATCTGCTTACTGGCATTGCCGTATATGTCGGCAAGTGGTGCATCTCAAAGGTGAAACGAGCCCTACTATCGAAGTGAGTCAGCGTAGGACTCACGTCCGGAGAGACGATTTAGGATTCTTCAGGCAAATGCTTCAGCGTAAGTGATAGAAACAGTGGAATGATATACAGCATAGGCAACACATAGCGTGTTGCCTCCGTGTGCGTGGAAATCGGTCCAGCAAATAGAACAAGCATTGTGATGAACATTGGCAGATTAAGCATCAACAGATTAAGTTTGTTCTTCTTGGATCTCAGTATGAGAAACATGATGGCAAAAGGAAGTATTGTAGCCCAAAAGGCTTTTTGCCATATGATATTGAATATAGGCGTCGCTGATAATGTGTCTGCGTAGAATCGTCCAATCGCATTACCAGCTTTAGTGTTATCTGTCCAAGGAATATATTGTTCGATGTTTTGATAATGATGTTTGGAATTGTTGATTGGAAGCATCATGCTGAGATCTTGTTCTTCTCCTGATGCGACATTGAATGAGAACCATGCGACGGAGAGTCCACCCCATCCTGCTATCATGTCGCCGGGATGTCTAACCAGTTGTTTCATCCATGTCGTGATTAAGGCATGGACATCTTCAGAAGATAATTCCTGTCCTTTTATCGGATCAGCTTTATACCAACAGTAAGCATCTTGGAGTTGACCAATATCCATATGGTAAATTTGTTGGATTTCGTCGATTTCGGCTACACTCAAATCATCCTTATGGTTATGCACCACATTGGCGACTTGTTGCATGGGCACAGCAAGAATCTCGTTACTTTCCCCTGGGGCAATGTGCAATGCTGGCAAAATAAAAGTTGGCACGATTACACCAACAACCAAATAAGGAACGCTACCTAAAACAATAGTAGCTATTTTACAGGACCAATGTTTGACAACGAAGCATGCCAAAAGAAGTAGAGCCAGAACAATGATATACATGCCTGTTTTTTTTGTTAAGGATACGGCCAATACATCTAAGATAAAGAAAACATTAAATGAAACGGATTTTAAAATTTCCCCTTGTGTTCTCCAAAGTTCACAGAATGCGATAGAGAAGAATACGAAAAATGGCGTATTGAAAGTATCTTTCGCAAGAGACATCGACATCATGGGGATGATGGGGAAAAAGGTAAGAAATGCAGCGATAAAGAAACGGCATTTCCAAGGTATGTTGTATTTGCCTGTATAGCAGACTGTACAAGCGATGGCCAATGTGGACAGTAGCGACTGCACGAGCACTAGCAGGTACAATCCATAGATAGCGTTATTGAACAATGCTTTGCCAATATGTGCGAATCCGACATACAAATACGTCATCATGAAGGGATGATGATCGGTGAACGGCACTGAAGGGTCATAATATTCCATCAGCTGCCAGGAAGTATCGTACCAGTAGACGCCCGGGAAATAAGCTACAAAATACGGAATCCAGAATGCCGTTACGAGACACCATAACGTGATAATGGATCGAGGAGACCAGTCCATTGTGAGTTTGCGGAACGCTTCAAACGGTTTACTCAGTGATTCGTTATGGTGATTTATGCGCGGAACTATTTTTGTCGCAGCGAAAAACAGTAATGTGAACAGGGCAATATAAAAGAGAGTGTTCACATAAAGCAGCGCATTTCGAGTGTCGATTTTGCCCTCATGCTGGCCAATAAAAGAACACATGCCAAACAACGTACCCAGAAGAATGGGGACGAGATAAGCAAAGTTATGTTCGGTAATTCTAAAACTTTTTGTGGTCTGTTTCAATGCGATTATTCCCTTCCTCGAACCGCGCGACCGATGGCCTTCGCCATGGCACGACGGCGGGAACCTATTGGCATGAGTGGATCGACAATCTTGCGAATAGGGTTATCCTCTCCAACGGCGCGTTCGTGCTTTGGACGAAGCGCCTCTTCAGGGATTTTCGGTTCGTTCGCCTTCACCACGCGCTTGAGCAGACGCTCATAGAACGGGGTTTCACGTGCGTATTTCCAATAGATGGAGGCGAAATCGCAATCTGGATCGGTCCATGGTTTTTGAAAACCAGCGTAATGGATGATCTTCGGATTGTTGCGTGACTTCATGTAGGCGTCATAAATGTCGTTCGGAGCCTGCACAAACAGATTGCCGACGCGTCCGCCGCAATCGTGAACCACATTCCACTCCCACGGCAAATACAGTACTTCTCCCTCACAGTGTGCGTTAAGCACATCTTGGTCGTTATAGATGAACGCAGGGTTAGACGCATACGTAAGCCACTGCTTGATGGTGTAGCGCTCGCGCATGGCCTTGGTGTTGAGCACGAGAACGCCAGCTTGGAAGTAATCGTAAGGATTCTTCATCTTCAGCACATTCTTGGCATACCCCATGCGCTTGCCATGCTTGACGTTGAGGTTGGCAAGGAAGTCGATATCTCGAATCGCACCGAGCAGCTTGCCTTGCAAGTCGGTGTTGTACAACTTGGAAATATCGCCATTGATGACGATATCCGAATCCAAATACAGCACCTTGTCGTAGAACGGCAATAGCTTCTGGATCAGGAATCGATAGTAGGTTTCGATGCTGATATGAGCATTATTCGTGGAAAGATCGTATCCAGACAGCTCACGCTCCACATTGGTGAATCGCAATGACATGTTCGGGAACTGCTTGAAGAAGTCACGCAGTCGTTCCTGCTTATCCCAAGCGATGTTTCGTTGTAGAACCACAACATCATAGAAATATGTCGGATCAGCATTCTTCATGGCCGAATAAACCGTGGTGGTGAGCTGTGGAACATAATTATCATCCGCGGCAAACACGACTGGAACGATCGGCTTGTCAAACATATCAAGAGGCTTCAGCTCTTCAGCGGGTTCCGGATGGGTAAAGTGAACACACTGAAGCTCCTTGAACTTCCAATTGGAACCGATGCGCTTATGATGCATCAAATAGATGTTCAGCAGGCGTTCGGAAAGGTGCCCCGGAGTACGCAACGCTTCCTTGCTGTAGGCACTATAGCTGGTGTTCTTATCGAACTCCTCAAGAATCGGGAACATCCAAGAGCAATAGTCGAAGAAGATCTCCTTCTTCATAATGAACATATTGCAGAAGCATGCCTTGTTGCCCGTGAAGAAAGCATCGGCATCCTCTTTGTAATCCGGATACATCTTGCATAGAATCCGATAACAGCGGAGCATATCATCATCGTGCAGCAGGGGAGCGGCTTCCCACAATGCGCGAGGAGTACCGTGCTCGTCAATAATCTCCGTGAGATCACCGAATGGAGTGGTGATGACGTCGTATTGGTGAACTACTCGCTCAATGTTTGTATCGTCAAGTCCATACTCTTTCGCGGCTTTGGCATCGATGTAATCATCTATGATCTCGCCATATGGGTTCTCTTTGTGGGGAGTGTCGGAGAAATCAAAATATCGGCGATAATGGCAGAAACCGTAATAATCGGCATCCACATTCTTCCAGGCCCAGTACTGGGCGGTCAATTCGCAATAGCGCGGATTACGGTCGGAGATATTCTCGCCTTCATCATCGCGGTGGCAATAAAATAGACGCATTGAGTTTCCGGATGAACCTACTTGAATCATTTGGATGGTATCGCAGGGGAAACGATTGACGTCTTTATGAGTGGATGCAAAGATTTTTACTCGATGGTTTTCTTGTCGGAAGTAAAGCTCTTGTGCCGCGTTGTATTCTTTGACGTGCCTGCTGGCAGCTTTTTCCAGTTGTAAATATCGGGCTGGTATGTTTGGTTCATCTTGGACAAGGCTTTTGGCTAGTTTGAACCAGGTGACGAAAGCCTTAGAAGAATTTGTATATCCAAGAGAGGTATAAGCTTCATCTCTGACAAAACGCATCAGTTCTACAGATGTCTCGGTATTTCCAATAACCTGAGAGACTTGTTTTGCCGCTTCAAGCTTGTCTTTTTCAGGAATTCTATCTTTCCAGTCATTCATCAGCGAAAAAATAAGCCGTTCTTTGAGACGTGCAGAGGATTTAAGGATAAGTGCTGATTGATTGTCCTCGGCGAATGCGTTTGCCGCCACCCAACACAGTTTCATCTGATTTGCGGCAGTTAAAAACTGTTGAATTGAGAGGGATTTATCCGTTGTGACGCCTCTGCCTATGTTGTAGATATATCCTCGGATAGTTGTATCAGAGATTTCTAAATCGGACATACTTGCAAGAACGAGAAACTCATAGCTGTCTTCGGCTCGTTCGAGGCGAGTGTCGGACATTACCGAGAATGCCCGACGGCAAATGTCTCCACGGAAGGCTTTATGCGTGACATGCCAGTCTCTTCCGTATTCGCTCGGGGAAATGAAGGTATCTTCTAATAGTTGATTTCCACCGGAGACAGAGGATGGCGAATTCGCCCAAGCCTCAAATTCTCGCGCAGAGTGGCTGTTCATGCCGTTTTGTTCTACACAGGTGAGGCCGAACCGGAAAATATCTGGATTATTCTGACTGATGGCGAAACGAACTTTAGAAAGGGTCTCTTCAGCTAAGGCGTCATCTGAATCTAGAAATAAGACATATTTGCCGGAGCTGATGGAAACCCCACTTCTTCTTGCGAGATGTAATCCTTCGTTTATTTGTTTGTCTAGAAGATGAATCCGCTGATCACGAGAAGTGTATTGTTCGATGATTTCACTGGCTTCGTCAGAACTGGCGTCATTGACCACAATGGCTTCCCAGTCCGTGAAACTTTGTTTAGTCAGGCTGTCTAGGCATTCTTGAATATAACTAGCGCTGTTGTAGCATGGAATAATAATACTGAAAAAAGGATTTTTTTCCCTCATCTTACAAGCTTTCTGGTGAAAAATGTTTATTTCTTTAAAAAAGTAAGGTGCTTTTTGAAAAAAGACATCTTATTTTCTGACTTAGAATTCCGTGTTTTCAAATCTAAAAAATGACGGATTGCTTGATTTCGGTAATCGGTATATTGCGGGGTGACGTTAGTGCCTGCTAGTTTTTCAGCAATTTCTTTCCATTGAACATAGCGTGCTTGGGGATCGAAGGAATCTCCTGCGTCCCAGTGGGAATACGCATCATCACGGGAGAGTCGCATCAGCTCAGCTGCGACTTCTAAAGGGGTAAAAGACTTTGTGGCTGTATCAATAGTTTCTATCTTGTCCTTGTCGGATAGACGAACGTACCAGTCACCGAACAACATTTCTATTAGACGATGTCTGAGTCCTCTTACGCAGGGCGACAAATCAAAAACAGTGAATTGATCCGCGTATGCCGAGGCTCTTTGTACTAGCATTCCATAGTTGGTGCATAAAGAAGCGAATTTATCTTTAGACATGGGATGGAACGTGGTAATTCCTCTGCCTAGATAGTAACGATAAGCTATAACGTTGTTGTAAAAGAGTTCAGTGCTGGCAAGACTTGCTATAACGAGCCATTCATAACTGTCCTCGCCACGGACTAAACGGTCGCTGGACATTACCTTAAAGGCTGACTTTAATAAATTCGTCCTATATAGTCGTTGCAGAACTCTCCAATCTTGACGGAACTCATCTTGAGCGGAGAAAGAGGAAGCAACAATGTCCGATCCTTGCAACGTAGGAAGAGTTCGATTGCTGAGTCGTAGAATGTCAGCGCAGACGGGATCGGGCATATCTGTCCCAAAAAGTTCCGTACCAAAATGAAGAACATCGAAACTCTGCTCGTGAGCAAGTTTGGACAGTGCGAATAAAGCGTTAGGAGCCAGCTCATCGTCTGCGTCTACAAACATCGAATATTTGCCTTGAGCGAGTTCAACTCCGCTCTTTCGTGCGAGATGGGTTCCCTCATTGCGTATCTTGTTAATAATGCGGATTCGTTCATCTTCGTCAGACATTCTGTTGGCTACAAGAAATGCATCATCTGGGCTGCCATCGATGACAATAATGGCTTCCCAGTCACGAAAGACTTGATTTTGTATGGAATGAATACACTTCCGCAGATAATCGGCATTGTTGTAGGTTGGAACAATAATTGAGAAAAAAGGTTGTGAGGCTGTTCTCATTTCTAAAGGCATCGAATTAGGCATTGTTTTCTCTCACTTGTACAGTAGGTGAAATTGTGGCGCTGTCATCGGTCTTATGGTTTATCGTCAGCTGGTTCGGGCACTACTGGCATCTTCGACTTCCTAGCGTCTGAACCAGCTTCACGGATTATGCTGTAAAACTATTTATTCGATAGTTCCCTTACATTCGATAGCCAAAATATCGTTATTCAGCAAAGCATAGTCTCCATTTCGTGAATCGCGAATTGCGAAACGGCAAGAGTCCTCACCATTTGCAAATGCAATTGCTTTAGGCGTCTGTGGATTTTCGGGGTCGTCAATACGTAAAGAAGCGACGATCTGGAAGTCACCATTATTAAATATATTGACCGGTAGTGAGAACCTTACTTTATGATGACCAGGGTTGTGGAACTTATACAACTTGGGACCTGGATCAAAAGTTAGTCCGCCTCTTTTTGCGTCGAGTAAGGTCATTGTAAAGTAAAAATCAGTATCTTGATCAAAGTAATATTCAATATCGAAGTCGAATGAGTCATCTTTCTTGCAAACTGGGTTTGAAGCTGGAATGACTTTGAGCCATGGTTTATTACCATTGTCTTCTTCGACGTGATTATGTTCCTCGGAATTTTTCTGCTTGAAGTTTTCGAGAGTATAACGATCGGCAACATCATTCTTGTCACCACTGGCGATAATTTCGCCGTTCTTGATCAGGATGGCCTTGTTGCAGTATTTTTTAACGGAATCCATGGAATGGGTGACAAGAATAACGGTCTTCGTCGGATCCTTCTTGATTTCAGCAAAGAAGTTATCACACTTACGCTGGAACGCTTCGTCGCCGACGGCCAGGACTTCATCAAGCACCAGAATATCGCCTTGGGCCTTGATGGCAACGGAGAAGGCAAGACGCACCTGCATACCGGAAGAATAGTTCTTGAGCTTCTGATCCATGAACTCTTCAAGCTCGGCGAACTCAACGATGTCATCGTACATCGCGTCGATTTCAGCGCGAGTGAAGCCCAGTAGAGCACCGTTCAGATACACATTCTCACGGCCGGTCAATTCCGGATTGAAGCCAACGCCAAGCTCGATGAATGGCACCAGCTTGCCTTCAACTGTTACAGAACCTTGTTCCGGAGTATAGATTTGTGAAATGATCTTCAACAGCGTGGACTTACCGGAACCATTACGTCCGACGATGCCGAAGAAATCACCTTGATGCACTTCGAAACTAATGTCACGTAAAACATGCTGCTCGGTGTAGCCCTTGATGCCTTTTGTCCAATTCAGGAAAGCCATCTTTAGACCGGTCGCCTGTTCCGTGGGTAGTCGGAACATTTTGGCAACATGATCAACTTTGAGCACTACCGGGCGCTCGTCAACGTTCTTTTCCTCAGCCATTGCAACCTCAGCCATGATTTAGAGCACCTCCGCGAACTTGGAGCTGTACTTACGAAATACGTGAATGCCCAGCCACAGAATGAAAACAGACAATGCATATGGCAGCAGGCAAAGCAGTTTGTTATCAACCATGCTCCATACAGTCGGCACGTATTCCGGAGAAAGCAGATTATGACGAATATCCATGATCACTTGGGTGGAAGGATTCAACATCAGGATTTTGGCAGCCCAAGAGAATTCCGGGTTATTCGCGACCATGGTAATCGGGTAGATGATAGGCGTCGCGTAGAACATGGCCTGCAATATGACTTCCCAAATATGGGCCACATCACGGAAGTACACGAACAGTGATGCGAGCAGCAGAGCCACGCCAAGACCAAGACAGTACAACTGGATGATGCTAAGCGGTACAAGCAATATGCGCCATGTGTAGTGCGCGTGGGCGAAGGAGCCGAAGCAAATTACCACTAGCAAGTTGATGCCAAGGGAAATCATGGAACCCATCGTGGTGGAAGCCACAATAATATAATTCGGGAAATGAACCTTACGCAGCAAATCACCGCGGCCAACAATAGACTGCATACCCATGCTGGTGGATTCGGAGAAGAAGCTCCACAAGCAGGTACCGCACAGCAATGAAATCGGGAAGGTCGGAGTGCCATCGGAGAACTTCAAGAACTTCACGAACACTACGTACATCACAGCGAACAGCATAAGTGGCTTCAATACGGACCACACCATACCGAGGAACGATCCTTGGTAACGCAACTGGAAATCGGTTTTCACCAGTTCCTTGAATACCACCATTGCGTAGTGGTACCTCTTTTTGAGGCTGTCAAAAAAGTTCTTCACAAGCGTCCTATCCTACTAGTGCGAAGCATTTGAGCACAAAACGTGTAGTGTGCCCTCCTTCAGCAGTACTCTCATATATTCTATTGTGGAAAGGACGTTTGTTTCAGTAAGGCGGAATATCTCACATGGCTCTCACAGGAGAACATCAGCATCTGGATATCAAAATCTTCGTGTCGGCGCACAAGCCTGCTGTTTTCCCCGAAGGAAACAGTATCCTCCCCGTACAGGTTGGAGCAGCCAAGGCTGCAAAGCGATTCGACAGCACGCTACACGATGATGAGGGTGAGAATATTTCCGACAAAAATCCTCGCTACTGCGAATTGACAGCGCAATACTGGGCTTGGAAAAATGAGGACGCCGACTACTACGGTTTCTGCCACTACCGACGCTACTTCGATTTCGCCGACACTCCGCATAAGGAAAATGACTATGGCGAGATCATCGACTCCTATATCGATAGTCAAACCATTAAAGAATACGGTATCAACGATGTGGATATCGCCAAAGCGGTAGATGGCTGGGACGTTATCACCACGCCGCTTAACGACACCCGTCGTATCGGCGGGTTTACGAATCTCAAGCAGCATTGGGGTGCGGATAGGCATCTTCGTCTCAAGGATTTGCGTCACATGTATGACATTCTGTGCGCGCGTCATCCTGATTACAAAGCGGATGCCGATGCGGTGCTGAATGGGCATACTGCAGCTTTCTGCAACATGTTTATCATGAAGAAGAACATTTTCTTCGAGTACAACGAATGGCTGTTCCCCCTGCTGGATGAGTTCGCCGAGCATACTGATTTCAGCAAGATGGATGTGCAGACCACCCGCACTGTCGGGCATCTTTCCGAACGTTTGCTTAACATTTTCCTTGCGCACAAACAACGCACCGGAGCCAATTGGAAAATCAAACGACTGCAGTGCGTACATTTTCTGCATCCGGAACCGTTCACCAAGCTTGAGCCTCTGCAGGAGAATCCCGAAAGCATTGTGCCCGTAGTTTTCGCAGCGGATGATAATTACGTTCCAATGCTTACTACCACGATATATTCGATGCTGAAGAACGCTTCCGCAGATCGTTTTTACGATGTGATCGTATTGGAACGAAATATATCTGATGAGAACAAGCGGATTATCGCGAAATTTCTTGCGCAATTCTCGAATGCCACCGTGCGTTTCTATGATGTGAGTCGCTATCTTGCGGGGTTCAATCTCACTACCAGCAATGCACATATCAGTGTGGAAACGTATTACCGTTTCATCATTCAGGAAGCGTTGCCTTTCTACTCAAAGCTGCTGTATCTGGATTGCGATCTTGTAGTGAATGGTGATGTTGCCGAACTGTTTGATACAGAAATGGGCGATAGCGCCATCGCCGCAGTACCAGACATCGACTTCATCGGCAATCTCAATATGAAAGATGGTATTCGCGCCGAATATGTGCACAAGCAACTGCATATGCGTGATGCCTACGGATATTTCCAAGCTGGCGTGCTGGTTATGAATTTGGATTGCATGCGTAAAATTCATACGGTCCATGAATGGCTGCAGATTGCCGCAAAACCGGGATACATCTACAACGATCAGGATATTCTCAACACTGAGTGCGAGGGACTTGTTACGTACCTCGACTATTCGTGGAACGTGATGCATAACTGTGCCGGACGTGTGGCGGGAGTGTTTGATTTCGCACCTGCAGACGTGTATAAGGCATATATGGAATCGCGTAAGGTACCAAAAGTCGTGCATTATGCCGGTTTCGACAAGCCCTGGAAGAATCCTTGGTGCGATTTTGCTCCCCTGTATTGGCAGTACGCGCAGGAAACCCCGTTTGTTGCGCAAATGTACGCCGCCATGTCTGGAGTGCAGAAGCCGGAACCTCCGGAGCATCATGATCGAGCCATTGCTGAAGACAGTCCAATCCGTAAATACGTGGACGTTTTGGCACCAACCGGTTCCAAGCAGCGCGAGCTCATGAAGATCGTGGCACGCAAAGTGCAAGGCAAGAAGTAAGCAAGTGTGAAGTTGATACGTGAACCGCGCCCCGATTGATGGACTGAAGAAATTCCGATTCGATGATTGGAAGTGCGGTTCATTTGTGAGGAGGCAGAGACTTTTATTAATCTCGTTTGAACAAATCGCGTGTGAAAACCTTGTCCGATACCTTGTTAAGGTCATCATTCTAACGATTGGCAACGATGACGGTAGACCGTTTTGTGAATGAGTCAAAATCGTGCGTCATTTCGTTGCCAAAGAAGTCGGTAGCGTCTAGTGTCGGCTCATAAATCAACACGGGGATGTCGTTTGCCTTGAACTGCTCATGACACCCTGAATCACGGACTGGCGGAAGTTGTCGGAACCGGATTTCATGGTCAAATGGTAAATACCGGCAACAGGCTCGTCAACGTCCTTGACCCTGTCAAGAATCTCGTCGGCGATAAAGTCTTTGCGAGTACGGTTAGCATTCACAATCGCCTCGATTAAATTCTGCGGAGCCTGATCGTAATTGGCGAGCAGTTGCTTGGTGTCCTTTGGCAGGCAGTAGCCGCCATATACGAAGCTTGGATTGTTGTAACCGTCGCCGATGCGCGGATCCAAGCAAACGCCGTCAAAGATTTCGTGAGTGTTCAGTCCACGGCTTTCGGCATAAGTATCGAACTCGTTGAAGTAGGCCACACGCAGTGCAAGATACGTGTTAGCAAACAATTTGATGGCCTCGGCCTCGGTAGTGCCCACTTATCAGTTCCGGAATGCCCGTACTGCCGTCTCGATTGACTCGAGAACGTTCCTCAGAAGCCGCTCCCCGAGCCAGAAGATCCACAAAAGTATGTGCGGACTCTACGGAACGTGCATCATCCTGCGGAGCTCCAACAACAATACGACTGGGGTGCAAGTTGTCAAACAGAGCATGACCTTCACGAAGGAATTCCGGAGAAAACAGAATATGGTCATCGTTCAGCCGATCGCGCAACTGCTGAGTGCAGCCAACGGGAATAGTCGACTTAATAACAATCCACGCTTCCGGCGCGTACCTTCGCACTGCGGAAATCGCCGCTTCCACGCTGGAAGTATCGAAATAATTCTTCTTCTCGTCATAGTTCGTAGGCGTTGCAATCACTGCGAAATCAGCATTGGAATACGCTTCTCCCGGATCAACGGTTGCATGGAAGTCAAGAGGACGTTCTCCGGAAGTGTTCTTCTCCAGAAAATCAGTGATCGTAGCATCCACAATAGGGCTTTTACCGTTGTTCAGAAGCTCAACTTCTTCGGAACAATATCCAAAGCATGAACCTCGTTATGTTAAGCAAGCAGCAAAGCGACAGAAAGACCTACATATCCAGTTCCAGCAACTGCAATCTTCATAGTTACCGGCTTTCGTTATTCCTGACAAACTAGCACTATTGTAGAAACAGGCGGTGATGTGGAACGCGAATCTACTGAAGCTCTACGAAATCAGTATCCTTGAGGTAGTTCCTACCGGCACTCATATCGTATTGAATGAGTTTGTAATCATGAAGTAGTGTTTTAGCCTCCTCGGAAAGATCCTTCTCATTCATACATGCACCAGCGGCATTGAGATATACCGGTTTGTCGGAACTACCTCCGGCCGCTGAAGGAACCGACATGGCAGGTATGGCCTGATGCATCTCAGTGAGAAAAGCCAGATATGGGCTCACCTTAGCGTTGAGATGTGAAGCCAGTTGTGCAGAGAAATAGTTGGACGAGGTGTATGCGGAGGAAGCATCATCAAGTTTAGTTCCAGCAGCGGAGGAAGCATTGTTGGACCAAATAAAGTAATCTGTTTCATGAAGACCAAGAATATTGTCTGAATCGGAGTATGCGGTACTGTAGATGCCAGGCAAGTGATCTCCATAGAAAATGACGGTAATAGGACGATCGATATTGTTTAAAGTATTTAGGAAATCTTGTGTTGCTTGATCTGTGTAATTAAGACCTTTCGTGTACGTCTCAATGTTGAGTCGTTCATTTTCCTGAAGATTTTCGGAAGTGTCAAGTTCTTTGAACTGATTATCCGTGTAGATATCCTCATAGGGCATGTGATTCTGCATGGTTACGACTTGATAAAACTTGTTTCCATCAGAGGACTGCACTTTCTTGAGCACTTGGCTGTAGAATGATTCATCGGAAGCATACCAAGCCGAATCTATAAGATGAAGGTCTGTGAGTTCAGGTGTTCCATCTGTGGCATAGAACTTAGAGAACTCAAACTTCTTATAGTTGATATCACGGAAATACATGCCGCGGTTGTATGCATGGAAGGCCACGGAAGAATCTTCGCCGTTCTTTTCATTCCACAGCTGATTGAGGGACTGATTCCACTTTTGTCCAGGAACCAATTGCTGGTAAGCGATAGATAGGGTGTCGCTGTAGTTAGCCATGGAAAGACCCGTAAGAGCCTGGTATTCGATGTTGGCGGTGCCGCCACCGTAACCGGGGGAAAGCATGAGTCCAGAAGTTGTTTCGTCCTTAATTTGACGAATATTTGGAATCGGATCTTCGGCGAAACTTAAGCCCGGGACTCGTGTGGGGTCCGAGAAGGTTTCCGAAAGTATCATGATTACAGTGTTATCAGTCAGATTAGTTGTTCTAGACTGATTGATGGAGTCAGCTTCCTTAGAATATTTCTTCGCGATCTTGGTCATGGCTTCTTCGGAATAATCTTCGGGTTTATCCATGATCTTGGTGTGTGCGAGTTGGAGGAAGTTGATGGCGGGTCCGTTATTGGCTGCATCCGCTAGAGGATTCCATGGTTGTGGATTGTCAGAAAGGTTGTGCGAAAATTCCGTAGCCCATGAATTCGCTGTTCCCAGTTCCCAGATGAAAGATACGACGAGCGTAGCGCTTAAAGCCGCGGCAAGGACACGGGTCAGCGTACCTGCAAAATTCTTAACACTGGCCAATGGATGTAACCAGTGGCAAGGGATGATTGCATTCCTGCCATCAAGGAATTGCATAATGATGCAGATGGTCACAAAGTAAATAACGCCAGTTACCGCACTATCAACTAGAGCCTGACTGGATTTTGGAATAAAAGAAGTGAGTTCTCCCGCATTGCCACCAGTTATGAAGTTTAAATCGGCAGGGATGACAGGTTCGTTGCGAGACTCAATCTTAATGTGATTGGCAACGGCAAACACCGTCATAACAGTGCCGAAGATGGCTGAAGCAACCCAGAAACGATTGAGAATCAGCGCCAAGGTGAGATAAATGACACCTAAAACTATGAAATTCAATAATGCTTGATATTGATGGTCAATCCATATCTGACTTACAAACTTAGTTGTGCGTCCAATAACGCTTTGCAAAACCCTGGTCGTATCATCAATTTCCGAGCCTTCAGGATATTCCGGCTCGCTGTACATTCCCCACTGAAGAAAAACGACCTCAAAAGCGGTAACTAATACCAGAACAATGGCGTAGAACGCATAGGAGAACCTCATGCGTTTCTTCCACAGGTCGTGCGCCTTCTTGAAGAATTTGATGATGAGTTGAATGGCTTTGAAGTTGGTGAAAGTTTGCCATGCGGTCTTTACCGCTGTAGCGGCGGTATGGATGGCGCGACCGGTGGTTTTGGCAGCTTTTGCAATTGCATGCTCTGCGGTGGAGAGTGCTTTTGCCGTAGTGTGTACGGATTGTTTGCAGACCTCGACAGCCCGCATCAGAGGATGCTCGTTAGCTTGCGCGAGTTGAATTTCAGCAGATGGGGGGGCTGGATAGGCACTGTCGTTAGCAGCTTCGTTAATGGCTTCGTCAATGGACTCGTCGTCAGCTGTTTTTGGCAGATGGGGCGCATCGCCTTTGGGAATGAAAACGCTTGCGTTATCGGAGGTGGCGCGAATTGCTGATTTCTGCGTATACAGCTTTGAACCATGGTGACCTGAAAGGGCGGATGGGGCGCAAGCGTTGCTGTCTTCGTCATCCGCAAGAGGGCGATACGTTCCGCCCGTAATCGGCTGCTTAGTAAGTTTTACGTATGAAGGTGCACAAGCGTGACGGTCGGGCGAAAAAATAGGCATCGTCGCATCCTTCAAAAAGATAGCCCCCCTATAATTGGAGGCTCTGTACAATTAAACCGGGTACATTCTAGTGCTCAGCTGTGGACGAACGGGTATCTCGTAGATGTCTGAAAGGTAGCTGGAAGGTTAACTGGGTGACGGGCAGCAAACAGATGTGTTCAAGGTGTACAACATATGCGCTCGCAAGTGTTGGGCGTCATTCGCTGGTAGTGCACCAAAAAGCGCTGTCTGTGTGAAGCCTTCTACAGCAACCCCGCCATGTAGACCGGCAGCTTGACCACGTCATTTTCCACGACCAGCGGTTTCGGGTGCAGCACGTATCTGGTGCCGACCTTCTTATCGAATTTTGCCTTGAATTTGTCTAACGAGACCGTGCGGTAGTGTTCCGATGGCTTGACCTCGATGGGGCTGATCCTGTACTTCATTGCCGCGTTCTCGTACAGTTCGACGATGAGGAAGTCGATCTCCATGCGGTTTGACGGGTCGTCGCGATCGCTGCGCGAATAGAAGAACAGCCGGTGCCCGTTGGTCCGGAGAAGCTGTGCGACGACGTTCTCCGCGAGCATGCCCTCGTTGATCTCGATGCGTTCTAGGAGGATGTCCCGGTACAAGTTGCTTCCGGTCTGTTCCGAGTCGGCCAGGGCGAGCGTAGTGAGAAGCCCTGTATCGGCGGCGTAGCATTTGACCGTCGAATGGTCCTCACTAATGCTCAAGCCCACGTTCGGATCGGTGGAATTGAAACAGTCGTTGGTAATGAACGCATCGGAAAGCCAGAAGAAGGCGTCCTCGTAATCGCGGGTTTTCGCTTTCTCTCCCAGCGATGTGATGTTGAACTTCTTCTCCTTCTTGGAAAGCTGACCCACCAGGTTGTCGAAGATGCGCGTGATGCGTATCCGGTCGCTGCCGCCATGTTTGGAGATGTCCTGCCTGTACAGTCGGAGGATGTTCCGTTTGACGTTGTCGACTTTGCTGAAATCATGGGTCTCGACGTACTTCGACACGGCCTGGGGCATGCCTCCGACCAGCATGTATTCACGGAATAGCCGCATGGCCTTCCTGTGCAGCGAATCGGGGAGCGGCATGCGCTTCTTGAACGAGTCCGCGATGAGCGTGGACAGTGGCTTTTCTCCCAAAGCCCAGAGGAATTCATCGAAATCCATGGGATTCAGGCGGATCGACTCCTCCTCTGATGGAATGAGGATGTCCTTGACGTTCTCGCGGATGGAGACGAGCGAGCCCGTCTCGATGTAGTCGTAACGCCCGTCAGCCACCAGCTGCTTGATGGCCTCGCGGGCCTTCGGGTACAGCTGCACCTCGTCGAAAATGATGAGGCTATCCCTCCTGTGCAGTTCCACTCCGTAGAAGGATGACAGGTACATGAAGAACGCGTCGAGGTCGTTGCGCAGGTCGACGAAGTAGTCCAGCACGTCATCAGGGGCTTTCGAGAAGTCGACGAGCATATACGACGCATAGTTCCGTCGTCCGAATTCCTCCGCGATGGTGCTTTTCCCGACGCGTCGCGCGCCCTCGATGAGCAGGGCCGTGCTTCCTTGGGAGGATTCCTTCCAGGAAGCCAGTTCTTCGTATGCTTTTCGTTCGAAAGTCTCCATGTCTCACCGCCGTAAATACACCAAATCAAGGGTAATAACATGCTCAACTATACACCAAATCAAGGGTAAGCGAAGTGCTATTTATACACCAAATCAAGGGTAACTGAGATACCACCGGTTGGGCTGCCGAATCTGCCATATATAAGCCAGTTTGTGGAATCGCTTTATGGCTATGCAACCCTGCCGGTACCCTGAAATAGTGAGTAGTGAGATTTTCAAGCCGCGCAACATCATCGTGACCGGCGGATGTGGGTTTATCGGAGCCAATTTCGTGCGCTATGTGGCACGTAACTATCCTGACGTGCACATAACCGTGCTTGACAAACTGACCTATGCCGGAAATCCGCAGAATATCGCCGGTCTTCCGCAATCCCAAGTCGAACTTGTGCAAGGTGATATTTGCGATGCTGCGTTACTGGAACGTATCGTGCCTGGTCATGACTCGATCGTGCATTTCGCGGCCGAATCGCACAACGACAACTCCATTGCCAATCCTGAACCCTTCATCACAACAAACGTGGAAGGCACGTTCCATTTGCTTGAAGCCGCCCGTAAGCATGACGTGCGATTCCATCACATCAGTACCGACGAAGTGTACGGCGACCTTGCGCTCGACGATCCATGCAAATTCACCGAAAGTACGCCGTATAAGCCGTCTAGCCCATACAGTGCGTCGAAAGCGGCATCCGACCAGCTGGTGCGCGCGTGGGTTCGCACGTACGGGCTTCGCGCCACGATCTCCAACTGTTCCAACAATTACGGGCCGTACCAGCATGTGGAAAAATTTATTCCACGCCAGATCACATCCATCATGGAAGGTGTGCGACCGAAACTATATGGCACAGGCGAGAACGTGCGCGACTGGATCCATACGGAAGACCACTCTTCTGCGGTGTGGGAGATTCTTACGCGCGGGCGGATCGGCGAAACGTACCTGATTGGCGCAGATGGCGAAATGAGCAATATTGCTGTAATGCGTATGATTCTGCGACTTATGGGATGTGCCGAAGATGCGTTCGACTGGGTGCGTGACCGTCCCGGGCATGATCGGCGTTATGCGATCGACTCTAGTAAGCTGCGTACCGAACTCGAATGGAAGCCTGTGCACACCGATTTCGAAACCGGTTTGCAAGCGACCATCGCTTGGTATGTTGCCAACCGTGCCTGGTGGGAGCCCGCCAAAGCCGCCACCGAAGCCCGCTACCGTGCCCAAGGCCAGTAAGAATTCGGTTCGTGTGGCGCGAGCCGGACAATTGAAGTTCGGTAAGCGGTGATCGAGGAGACGCGTTGCAGGCGAGTCAACCTCGCCGGGGAATGGATGTGTGGTTTGGCGTACATTTTGTTCGCTAGCCTTAGTTGCAGATCCAGGTTTGGTGAAGGGTGAAAACGGCCGCACCTCGGAGGTGCGGCCCCCCTATTGCGTCTCCTGGTGCGTGGCAACTGACAACTTTTGTCAAATGGAAGGTGTTGTCAAGCCTCTAAGCGACGCGAGGTCGCGCCTGCACAGCATAGATGCGTAATTCATGGGCATATCTCGCTTATGTGTGGCAGATTTTGGGGTTTGTACGGAGGCATTTCGCCTATGTATGGCAGTCTGTTTTTGAAACAAGCTAGTTAGGGGGTAATTTTGCACCCTCTAACTGCGGTCTTTCCGGAATGACCTGCCATATATAAGCGAAAAACCTCAAGTCGGGCTGTCGAATCTGCCATATATAAGCCCGATATGGTGGGAAAAAGTTTTATTGGGCGGAAATCGATGGCTGAATCTCGTTGGGTCCTACGATGGTCTCATCTAAAGCAACGGACCGTCAAACAGTTCGTCGTGGGATCCCATGCGAATGAATCGGATTGTCGACGCTTCCGGCCGCTCCGAGTAGATCACCAACACATCCATTTTCCCCTCGGCAAGATGGAATTCCGCATATCCCGAGTAGATTCCTCGTGGGTGATCAAGCATGTGAGGATTATATGATTCCGGAACGTGCCCGTACTCCTCAATAGCTTCGATTACATATTCGAGTTCCGTTACGATTTGAGGTATCCGTCGTGAGATGCGTTTGAAGTCGGTCTGAAATTGTTGGTCGAATTTAATGGTAATCATGGCGCTTTGCCTGTTCAGCCGTGATTGTTGTGCAGCCAGGCGATGGCGTCTTGCGCGCTGTTGAAGGTGGCCGCGTCGTCTGGGAGGATACCGCGTTCCTTGGCTTCGGCTTCGAGCATGGCGCGCTTGGTCTGCTCGTTTGGTTCCGCGGCGCGCGCGGAAGTGTCGAAAGGCAGGCGCTGCTGGTTCACGAGCTGGATGCTCGCCATGGTCACGTAAGTGTTGAAATTCATGCCTATGGCGTCGAGTGTCTGGTTGACCCGAGCTTTCAGATCGTCGTTCATGCGAATGGTAATATTGCCCATCTGAATCACCTGCCCTAATCTTGCGTGCAATTAATGTGTATTCTATGTCAAATGCACGCATAATGCAAAATAAAGGAAAGTCGGCAGATGGTATCTCGCTTATGTATGGCAGATTTTGGGGTTTGTACGGATGCGTTTCGCTTATATATGGCAGTCTGTTTTGAAACAAGCTAGTTAGGGGGTAATTTTGCACCCTCTAACTGCGGTCTTTCCGGAATGACCTGCCATATATAAGCGAAATGTCTCCGGGCGACCTTCCGAATCTGCCATATATAAGCCAGATACGATGCGAAAGCGCTTGTAATGGGGGCGAAGTTGCAGACTTGGATGACTTTGGCCCCGTTAAACGTAGGGTTTGGCGCTGACGTTGGCGCTAACCGTCGGGGCGGCTTACCTGACTTACTCGGCGGACTCGAGTCTGAGTTCTTGGCTGGCGACCACCGACTTGGCGGCCGCGTCGAGTTCGTTAGTGATGTTGCGCAGGTTGTCGGCGTATTTGCGAATGTCGTCCGTCGCTTTGGTGAAGTCGCTGGCATTGCCGCTTGCGGGGCATGCTGGCGCGCTTTCCATGGCTTTGGCCAGTGTGATCGCATCCTTCAGGGTTTCGAGCGTGGTGCCGTCCGCCACGTCATTTACGGTGAGTTTCGCTGCTTCTTCAGCTTCTTGTTGCGCTTCTTCAAAGCTCTGCTGATGCGTGGCGAGTGCTTTCGCATTCAACGCGCAGGTGTCGCTGGCGGCTTGTGTCATTTCGCGCTTGTTGGAGACTGCGATGATGGCGACGGCTGCGAGCGCGATGGCAGCTACTGCGATCATGGCGATCATGGCGATGGTCTTGCGCTGTTTCACATTGTTTTTCTGCATGGTTGGCTGCATGGTGGTTCCTCTCTTCTCGTGTGGCTCTCATTTCAGATAAAACGTTGTGAGTATACAAAAAACACTTCCGAAAAACGATTTACCGCTGTAAATAGTGCGGATTATTTTGCTGTGAAAGGAATTTGTTTGTGATTGCGATGCTGGGCGCGTCAGGATCGCATGGCATTTATGCTGGAGGGAGAAACGTTTTAAGGGGGTTTGGATGGCGTATCGTGCGACACTGAAGGATGTGGCCGCTGCCGCGGGGGTGTCTGTGACGACGGTTTCTCTGGTGTTGAATAATCGACCGGCTCGCGTGTCTGAGGAGAAGCGTAAGGCCATTGCCGACGCGGCGAAGAAGCTGAATTATGTGCCGAATCAGAGCGCGCGTAGCTTGGTGACCAAGCAGTCCCAGCTGGTTGCGCTGATCGTGCCTGATATTGAGAACTTGTTTTTCGCGGCGCTTGCCAAGTGTGTGGAGGATGAGTGCGCCGCGCAGGGGTATTCGCTGATTGTGGCCAATTCCGATGATTCGCGTGCTGCGGAGCATGAGTTGTTGCAGCGTCTTCCTGCCCGTGGGGTGGATGGGGTGATGCTGATCCCGGCGCGTGAGTCGTGTGTTGGGAGTGCTGTTGAGCAGCTGTGTGAGGATGTGGCGCTTGTGTCGTGCCCGGTGGTGCTGATCGACCGTTTGACGCAGTGCGGCTGGTGCGATGCCGTCGGTTTTGACAACTATCTTGGTGGTCGTTTGGCTGCCCAGTATCTGGTGGAAGGTGGTCATACTCGTATTGGCATTGTCACCGGCGATATTGCGGAGTCGAGTGCCGCGGAGCGTCGTCGTGGTTTTGTGGATGCCATCGAGCAGTCGGGGAAGCATTTTGATTCTTCGCTGTGTGTTGAGGGTGATTACCGTTTCGATAGCGGCTATCGTGCCGCGAATCAGATCATCGATGGCGGGGCGACGGCCGTGTTCTGCTGCAACGATGTGATGGCGCTTGGCTTCCGTCAGCGTATGGCGGAGCGTGGGTTGCATGTTACTGAGGATATGCAGGTGATTGGTTACGACAATATTCTCAAACGATTCGGTCTTGGTTGGCGTATGACCACCGTTGAGCAGAGCGTGACTGATTTGGCCGCCGCTTGTTGGGGTATGTTGCGTAAGCGGATTGATGTTGCGGTTCGTGCCAAGTCCGGTACGGAATCAGGGGATGCCCGTCCGTGGCTTTCCGATCCGCAGGTTGAAGTGCTTACGCCGAAACTGGTGCAGGCGGCCTGCGCGTAAACCGCCATTTTTAGATGCTGCAGACTGGTGCAAAACGGGTGGTGCAGATCAATCTCGGTATGTGGTGACGTAAGCATCTCCAATATGTTGTAATCGTTGGGAATACAGGCAACACGCCGTGTATAGGTGAAGAATTTGCGTTCTTGATAAAACGCTTTATCATAAATCTTGTCAACACAACACAATCGAGAATGCGCTCGATGTATAACTGACGACGCACCCGTATGGTGGCGGACCGTCGTCAGGCCGTCAAAGAGGAAAGGCACACACATGAAAAAGATGATTCTTGATCTTGATACCGGCGTTGATGACGCGCTTGCCATTTCGTATGCTCTGGGAAGCCCGGAGATTGAACTGATCGGCATCACCGGCACCTACGGCAACGTGCTCGTCGAGCAGGGTGTGCGCAACGCACTGGCCGTGACCGACCTGCTCGGCCACCCGGAAGTCAAGGTGTATCAGGGTTTGCCGCACTCCAGCACCACCGACCATTTCGAAGTACTGCCAATCTCCGCGTTCATCCACGGCGACAACGGCATCGGCGATGTGGAAATCCCCGATTCCAGCCGTTCCGTCGAAACCGAATCTGCGGTCGACTTCATCATCGACGCAGTGAAGACTTATGGCAAGGATCTCGTCTACGTGCCGACCGGCCCGATGACCAACATCGAAGCCGCACTGAAGAAAGCACCGGAAATCAAGGATGAAATCGGCCAAATCGTGCTTATGGGCGGCGCACTGACCGTACCCGGCAACTGCAACGCCTGCATGGAAGCCAACATTTCGCAGGATCCGGAAGCCGCCGACTACCTGTTCCGTTCCGGGGCGCCGACCACCATGATCGGTCTCGACGTAACCCTGCAGACCCTGCTCACCTACAAGGAAACCCAGCAGTGGCGCGACCTCGGCACCAAGGCCGGCAAGTTCCTGGCCGACATGACCGACTTCTACATCAAGGCTTACGAAACCACGTCCCCGCATCTGGGCGGCTGCGGCCTGCACGATCCGCTCGCCGTTGGCGTGGCAGTGGACCCGACCCTCGTCACCACCCTCGACATCAATATGAAGGTCGACGTGGAAGGCCCGACCCGCGGACGCACCATCGGCGACGAAACCCGCCTGAATGACCCGGTCAAGACCATGAAGGTTGCCGTCGGCGTCGACGTGCCGCGCTTCCTGAATGAATTCATGACCCGCATCTCCGGCCTCGCAGCCAAGGCTGAATAAGCGTAACCGGCCAAGCAATCGCGTATCGCATATCGCACAATTCGAGAGAATCAAGGATTTTTATTATGTCTAACAACACAACCGCCGTGACCGGCACCGCATCCGCCGATCCGTTCGATGATCCGGTGACCAGCAACAAGATGGCCATCCGCGCCCTGATCCCGCTGCTGATCACCTTCGTGCTCGGCACCCTGTGCCTGCAGGGCTTCAACCTGGTGTTCCAGCAGGTCGGCGCCGACGTCGGCGCACCGAACCAGGCGTCCCTGATCACCGCATTTCCGAGCATCGTGCTCGGCATCGTGTGCTTCATCTACGGTTCCCTGGGCGATTTCGTCTCCCTGCGTAAGCTTGTGACCGTCGGTCTCGTGACGCTGTTCGTCGGCTCCATCTTCGGTTTCGTGGCAAACTACTTCTTCGCCGCAAACCTGTGGACCGTGATCATCGCACGCGTGCTGCAGACCGCAGGCGAACAGGTGGCAGGTTCCGCCTTCCTGGTGGTGGCCACCAAGTACCTGCGTAACGATTTGAAGGTCATCTTCTTCGGTCTGTTCACCGCCGCATACCAGCTTTCCGCATCCATCGGCGTGTTCGCAGCCGGCATGCTCAGCTCCATCGCATGGCAGTTCCTGTTCCTGATCCCGTCCGTCACCATCCTGTTCCTGCCGATCCTGCTCAAGACCCTGCCGTCCAAGAGCGGCAATGGCCAGAAGGTTGACGCATTCGGCTTCGTGATCTTCGGCTTCGCCACCGCATTCCTCACCCTGTTCTTCTCGTACATGGCATGGTGGATGCTCGTGGTCTCCCTGCTGCTGTTCGTGGCATTCGCCTTCTACATCAACAAGGCCTCCAACCCGTTCATCACCCCGGCCTTCTTCAAGAACACCCGCTGGCTGCGCGCCATCTGCCTGATCCTCGTGTTCTACTTCGTGAACTACGCACTGAGCCCGATCTTCAACGCCATCGGCACCAACATCTACGGCATGACCACCACCCAGGTCTCCCTGCACATTGTGTGGGCCTTCGTGGTCGCCGCCGTGGTGGGCACCTGCTCCGGCATGATCATCCGCAAGATCGGAATCAAGGCCGGCATCGTGACCGCAGGCACCCTCATGTTCCTGGGATGGACCGGCGCGGCATTCTGCGTGAACTCCGGTTTCGTGGTGCTGACCCTGTGCGCATGTGTGTTCTACGCAGGCTGCGGCCTCATGTACTCCCCGGTGGTCTCCACCGTGCTGGGCACCATTGAAAAGGACGAATCCGGCCGTGGCGTCGGCATGAACGATCTGGCCATGAACGTTTCCCCGTCCATCGGCATCGCCATCATCGGCAGCCTGCTCGGCTCCAACGCCCTCGCAGGCGGCTCCATCACCGGCGCAACCGGCACTGCCGCCAACTATGCCAACCTGCTGCTGGTCGCCGCCGGTACCGCACTGCTTGGCCTGATCGTGTTCTTCGTCTTCAAGAAGAAGATCTACGAAGGCAACCATGCGCTGGAAACCGAGGAATCGGCAAAGTAATCGCACATTACATCCTCAATATAATAAAAATGGGGATTTGCGATAATTGCGATTACTGAACAACACTATTTCGCAAATCTCCATTTTCATAAATCTTCTTTTGATGTAAGTAAGGTAAAGATGAGCGCGACTGAAGTTCTCTCCGCATTGGACCGCATCCACGGCACAGTGTCCGTAATCGGCTCGATGAACGCGGACTACACCGTCACCGCACAGCGTCTGCCAGGGCCGGGGGAGACCATCACCGGCGGTCCGCTGCAGCTGCTGCCGGGCGGAAAATCCGGCAACCAGGCGGCCGCCGCAGCGCGCATCGGCGCAACCGTGCAGATGTTCGGCGCGGTCGGCTCCGATTCCAACGCCGACTTCCTACTCGGCGCTCTGGGCGAGGCGGGCGTGAACACCACGCATGTTCGCCGCGTGCTCGGACCATCCGGCACAACCGTGATTACCGTGGACGCAACCGGCGAAAACACCATCGTGTACTCGCCGGGATCCAACGCGCAGGTCACCGTGGATTATGTGGAATCCGTGCGCGATGCGCTGGCACGGTCTTCCGTACTTGGCCTGTGCTTGGAAAGCCCGATCGAAACGGTGACGGCCGCCGCGCGCATGTGCCATGAAGCGGGCGTGAAAGTGCTGCTCAACGATTCGCCGTTCACCCCGTCGCTGCCGGCCGAACTGGTGGAAGCATCCGATATTCTGCTCGTCAACGAGCATGAGATGGTGCAGCTGCTCGGCATTGACGAGCCGGAAAACGACGATTGGGACGGTTTCGATTGGAATCATGCGCTGGAAGCAATGCGTGGATTCGGTTTCGAACAGGCGATCGTGACGCTCGGCGGCGATGGTTCCGTGGTATTGGATTCCACTTCGGCAACGCCGATCCAGCGCATTGCCCCCGTGCGTGTGAACGCGGTGGACACCACCGGCTGCGGCGACTCCTTCATGGGCACGGTGCTGGCCGGTCTTGCCTCGGGCATGGCGCTTTCCGAAGCGGCCGAGCTTGCCTCGTATGTTTCGGCATACGCCGCCACAGGGTATGGTGCGCAGGCCTCCTACGGCAATGCCGCGCAAATCCGCGAAGCATTCGCCAAATAACGGAAGCGAGGATGCCTATCGGACGCTAGCCAGATTTCTCTTTTCTCTCTTGATACGCGGGGTGCCGCATCCTACCGACGTAGGATGCGGCACCCCGTTTTTGGGAAGATCTGACATTAAAAAACTCGCCGACCGGATGGGGGCGAGTTTTTGTTACGTTGAAAAGATTGCGCGAATCAGGCGTAGATATTGCGGGGACGCATGTCTTCGGGCAGACCGTTGAGCAGCGTGGAAACGGATCCGGATTCGAACACGGAACGGATGCCGGCGGCCAACAGCGGAGCCACGGACAGCACGGTCATGTTCGGCAAGCGCTTCTCTTCCGGAACGGGCACGGTGTCGGTGAGCACGATTTCCTTGGCACCGCAATTCCTCAGGCGTTCCACGGCCGGGCCGGACAGCAGGCCATGCGTGGCAACCAGCGTCACGGACTTCGCACCAGCGTTGTTCAGTGTGCGCACGGCCTCGCAGATGGTGCCCGCGGTGTCGATCATGTCGTCGACCACCACGCAGTCGTGACCTTCGACCTCGCCGATAATGCCATGCGCTTCGGCATGGTTCGGGCGGGTGGTGTCACGGGTCTTGTGAATGAACGCGAGCGGCAGATTGCCCAGCTTCGCGGCCCACTGTTCGGAAACCTTGATGCGGCCGGCATCCGGAGACACGATGGTGGTGTTCTCAAGCGGCATGTTGTTGCGCACGTAGTCAAGCAGCACCGGAGTGGCGGTGAGATGGTCGACCGGTCCATCGAAGAAACCCTGCTCCTGGGCGGCATGCAGATCGACCGTCATAATACGGTCGGCGCCGGCTGCGCGGAACAGGTCGAAAATCAGTCGGGCGGTGATGGGCTCGCGGCCCTGATGCTTCTTATCCTGGCGCGAATAGCCAAGGAACGGCGCGACCACGGTAATGGAACGGGCGGAAGCGCGCTTCATGGCGTCAACCATAATGAGCTGTTCCATGATCCACTTGTTGATCGGCTCGGTGTGCGCCTGCATCACGAACGCATCGGCGCCACGCACCGGCTCGGTGTAACGCACATACATCTCGCCGTTGGCGAAATCGTAAGCCGTGGTCTCAAGTACGTCGATTCCCAGGTATTTCGCGGTTTCATGGGCCTGCTCAGGGTACGCACGACCCGTCACCAAAGCCAATTTCTTATCCGGGGTGCCTTCGAGAATCGCCGACATGCTTCGCCTTCCACAAATCTAGAGTCGCGTAAATACGGTACCAACCGTACAAAAATAGCCGTATTCAATATAACAATGCGGGTGCCCATGACGCGCCTGTTTTGCGGAACGTGCGCGATTGCCGCTCGTCCAGCAGAAGGGCTATGCTGAACAGGTTGTCTGAAATGCATCTTTATACCTCTTATATAGATGTGTGAAGGCAGTACGCATACACACTCCTGCCATGGAAGGTCCATGGCCGATAGTCCGAAGGAGGTGGGTGATGTCTGCGCATAAGTACGAACTGATGTTCATTGCCGATCCTGAGCTGGATGAGCGTGGTCTGAAGAAGCTGACCGAGCAGTATCTGGAAACTGTCACCAAGGAAGGCGGTGCTGTCGAGAACATCGACATCTGGGGCCGTCGCAAGCTTGCCTACGAGATCGCTGGCAAGACCGAAGGTAACTACGTTGTGGTCAACTACTCCGCTGAGCCGGCCACCAGCGACGAACTCGATCGTCTGCTGAACCTGAACGAATCCGTCATCCGCACGAAGATTCTTCGCAAGTAAGTAATTCCAAGCTTTTCAAGCTGCAAAACAACAAGCTGCAAAGTAAGTAGGTAACGATGGCAGGCGAAACGATTATCACTGTGGTGGGTAACCTCACCGCTGATCCCGAAATCCGTACAGTTGGCAACGGCTCGTCCGTGGCCAGTTTCACGATTGCCTCCACTCCGCGTACCTGGAACCGTAATACGGGCCAGTTTGAAGATGGTCAGGCCCTGTTCATGCGCTGCTCCGCGTGGCGCGACATGGCCGAACATTGTGCGCAGAGCTTAAGCAAGGGCATGCGCGTGATTGCGCAAGGTCGTTTGCAGCAGCGTTCCTACCAGGCGAACGATGGCTCCCAGCGCACGGTCGTCGAGCTTCAGGTCGATGAGATTGGCCCGTCCCTGCGCTATGCGACCGCCCAGGTCACCCGAACCTCCAGTGCTAACAGTGGTAATTTTGCCGGCAATCGTGGTGGCAACAATTTCGCTGGTGGCAATGGCGGATTCAACAATGGTGGCTTCGCCGGCAATGCCGGTGGCTATCAGGGCGGTGCCGGGTATTCCGGTGGCGCTGGCTATCAGGGTGGGGCTGCCGCTCCAGCCAATGCCGCGCCCGCCGTGCAGCCTGCTCCGGCATCGGATCCGTGGGGCAATTCGGATAATTCCGGTTCCTCATCGTTCGGTTCCTTTGGCTCCTCCGAATTTGGTGGAAGCAGCGACGAACCGGAATTCTGATCCGACCCGGATCGCAGCTTAAAAGAAAAGCAATTTCCAGATTTTAAGGAGAACATCAAGATGTCACGCAAGAGGCCGCAGCCGCCGGTCAAGCCGTTTAAGAAGAAGCCGAATCCACTGAAGGCCGCTAAGGTCACCGAGATCGATTACAAGGACGTTGCCCTGCTGCGCAAGTTCATCTCCGATCGCGGCAAGATTCGTTCCCGTCGTATCACCGGTGTTTCCGTGCAGGAACAGCGCGAGCTCGCCAAGGCTATCAAGAACGCCCGCGAGATGGCTCTGCTGCCGTACGCCACTTCCGGTCGCTGATCTGAGAGAGGTTTGAACAATGGCTGAAGCTAAGGTTATTCTTACCAAGTCCGTCAATCATCTGGGTCACCCGGGTGACGTCGTGACCGTCAAGGCCGGTTACGCTCGCAACTACCTGATCCCGCAGGGCCTCGGCTTTGCTTGGTCCAAGAACGCTGCTGCCCAGATCGAGGCCATGAAGCGCGCTCGTCTGGCCAAGGCCGTCGCCACCCGCGAAGAGGCTGTTGCAGCCAAGGGCCTGATTGAGGGTTCCGTCGTCGAAATCGCCGCCAAGGTCTCCGAGTCTGGCAAGCTGTTCGGTGGTGTCTCCGCCGACAAGATCGCCATCGCTCTGTCTTCCAAGGCTGCCGTCAACCCGAAGAACATCACCGTGGATCCGATCAAGACCACCGGCGAGTTCGCTGCGACCGTCGCTCTGCACCCGGAAATCACCGCTTCCTTCACCGTGAAGGTTGTCGCTGAGTGATTTCGGCTCCATTCATCAAGACTGCATTCATTGCAGCCATGATGAATGACTTCAGACTGAGATACGTCTGAGCTTAAGCATGGAAAATCCCCCTGCGCCAGCTGAAAACAGTTGTGCAGGGGGATTTTCATATTTGATCAATAGTTGTAGCCACCGTCATTAGTTGGTTTGTCACAACTTGGGCACGTCATGGTCGTTACTTTCTTTCTCTCGTGCGGAAACGGTGCTTGGAAGCAACCTAAGCTCAATCCTTAAGTGGGTGTTGCGTGAAGCATGCTGATTCACTCAAGAAGAGCGATTTACCGTCAGTTTTCATGCATGGCTGTGCAAATGAATTAGCGGGATCGTTTGGGGCAACTGGATTGCAAGGAACTGAATTTGTGAAGAAATTGTGATTTCCTGCCTTGATTGTGCTCTTTAGGTAGGAAATATGATGGTTGAATCGCGTTTTTCTGCGATTTGCGCAATATGTCGAAATCGTTGAAAAATAGCGGTTTTACAACCGCGACACGCCGAAAGTTGCATTCTTCTCGATTCTGAGTATATTTACTTCTCGTGCTCAGCGAGAACAAAACCTCGCAAGACCAACGCCCCTTTAGCTCAGTTGGTTAGAGCAGCTGACTCTTAATCAGCGTGTCCAGGGTTCGAATCCCTGAGGGGGCACAGATAAAGCCTTGGAACTTCGGTTCCAAGGTTTTTTTGTTTTCTGATGCTCGCATGTCTACTCCCACATCCACTGCAGTTTGCGTAGAAACTGTTTCTCGGGCCTATCCTCCTCGTACTCCGCATCCGTACTATCGGCAAGGTTCTCCAGCGTCCTGATTCCTCCAGTCAGTGGAGGAATCTTCCCGTTTGTAAGCATCCCAGAGTCCGAAAACATCCAATCGGTGGAGGGATCTTCCCGGAAGTGGGCCTTTCAGCGGGGCGAAACATCCAGTCGGTGGGGGAAGCTTCCCGCTGGCGCACGCTTCAGCATCTTGATTCCTCCAGTGACTGGGGGAATTTACCCGGAAAGCAAGCCTTTCAGCGGGGCGAAACATCCAGTCGGTGGAGGAATCCACCCATCGACTGGCGTCTCAGCGTCCTGATTCTTCCAGCCGGTGGGGAAATCTACCCGATGGCGCACGCTTCGGAGTCCTGATTCCTCCAGTGACTGGGGGAATCTACCCGGAAGCAAGCCTTCCAGCGGGCAAAACGTCCAGCGGGTGGAGGAAATGGGATGCTAAGGAAAAGGCTTTGCGATGAATTCCCGTGGATGGACTTACGTACCGGCCCTACTGGCTTCCCGCGACGGACTCACTATGGCTCCCGCACGTCGGCCGACGCCTCATCACTCCATGAAGACACGCGTTCCAGGTTCAATCCCCCCGGCGCGTCCACCCTGGTAATAACTTCCGAGGGTATAGGCAATAACTTTGGTTCCTACATGCTCAAAGGCCCACGTGCGGTCCGATCATCGATTTGCTTCTTTGTCTGAGAATAATGACGTGTTACTCTGATTGCAGAAGACAAGATCGTGGGCACTCTTGGCAAGGGCAGGTCGACAGGCTCCAACGCGCAGTACGACATCTCTAATCTTCATTTCTACAGGGATGGCGAAGACATCGGTATTGCAGAGTTCTTCGGAGTGGATTCATCATCTATAGATAAAGCCAGCACTATGGTTGTGGCCACGCTGACCACACCGAAGAAGGCTGCGAAAGGCAATCTCATTGGCACATGGGGATTCTCTGCCAAGGTGGCAGGTCTGACCATTACCGAAATGCAGATGACTATGCAGACTGGCGGTACGTGGACCGGCAGCATGAAATCCGCAGGTGACGACAAAGCCGAACAATTCGGCGGTACTTGGGTCAGCCAAGGCGGATCCACATACCATATCAACGAAACGCAATCGTATAATTCCGAATTCGATGTGACGCTGCCCAGCGGTCGGCAGTACTGACGATAATGGTGGAACTGGCGAAACCGCGGTTTGCCGAATCAAACTACGAGTGCAATATCCAACATATGAAACCAGCGCTATGACGTCATACCTAGTGGCATACTGACTTCCAGTGCGGGGAGTAGTGTTGGACGCTGTTGTCCGCCGAGAGCGGAATCGACATCAATCTGATTCTTATTGAGAAGAAGCAATAGAGGAAACAGCAGTGGAATACTCGACTTTTGTCAAACTTGCGGCCGAATTCTTCGGTACCGCCATTCTGATGATCTTCGGCAACGGCGCTGTCGCGAACGTTGAACTGAAGAACACCAAGGGCCACCATGCGGGCTGGCTGAACATCGCCATGGGCTACGGCTTCGGCGTGATGATCCCGGTGCTCATGTTCGGTGCCGTCTCCGGCGCGCACATCAACCCGGCCATGACCATCGCCCAGGCTGTGAACGGCCTGTTCGACTGGAGCCTCGTGCTGCCGTACATCATCGCCCAGCTGCTTGGTGCCGCCGCAGGTCAGCTCGTGGTGTACATCACCTACTACCCGCACTATAAGGACACCGAAAACGCCAACGCCATCCTCGGCACCTTCTGCACCACCGACGCCCACAACGACCGCATCAACTACTTCGTCAACGAGTTCTTCGGCACCCTCGTGCTCGTGTTCGGCGCCCTGTGCTGCCTGTCCATGCCGTGGGGCGAAGCGGACCACGCTGCCGCTTCCATCGTGGTCGGCTTCATTGTGTGGGGTCTCGTGACTTCCATGGGCGGCCCGACCGGTCCTGGCCTGAACCCGGCCCGTGATCTCATGCCGCGACTGCTGCACGCCATCCTGCCGATCCCGTCCAAGGGCTCCTCCCGCTGGGGCGAGGCTTGGATTCCGGTTGTCGCCCCGATTCTGGGCGCTATCGTGGGTGCGTTCGTGTTCAAGTTGTTCGCCTGATCGCATTCAATCATTCGTGACTTGTTTGCCTGACCGTCGCATAAGTTGCGTTTGATATATGAGAACTGTTGCATAAAGCCTGTTTTCCTCGGAAAATTTCCGGTACGGGGGAAGCGGGCTTTTTGCATGCCTACTGTTGGCTGGTAGTGTTGCCGCGGAAGAGATATGCTGCCACCTGCGTGACGGCAGGGTTATAAGGAGGCCGGATTGAAGCGAATTCGTACCATTCTGCGTGCGCTCGATCCGAAAGCGGCCGCCACCATGAGCCGCCGGGAACGGACGGAAGCGTTCCGCATCCGCAGAAGCGTCGTGGCTTGGATTCTTGCATTATGCGTCATCGTGTCATGTACGTCGTGCAGCGTGCATGCCGTGCTGGTCAACGCGGTACTGAACGGACATGCGAAAACGGCGCAGATCGGCAATTCCGGAACACATTCAGAAAAAACGGATCAATCCGCGAAATCCGAAAAGAAATCGCAACAATCAGAGAAGAAAACCTAGGAATCGTCGGAAACGAAAGACGCAAAGGCCTCAGCGGAGGAAACGGCGGAACCGCAGGAAGACGCCGTCACCAAAGCGCTTCGCGAGCAGTCGGCCGCGCTGATGGACGATCAGAAAAGCGAAATACTTGCGAAAGCGCAGCAAACGGCGCAAAACAGCGGATATGGCATGGTGCAATATCATTACTGTGTGGTCACCAATGGTGAAGTCGGATCAGTCGAAGATTTTTCGAATGCCGTGTTTCGTATTCTGAACAGCGAACATGGATGGGCGCGCAGGCGCGATTTTCGAACCTTCTACGGACGGCAATTGCGATTTCAATATCGTGCTCGCCCAAGCGTCGACCTTGCCGACGTTCTCGTCGGTATGTTCGGAGCAATACAGCTGCCGTGTGGGCAACAATGTGATTATCAACGACGATCGTTGGAATTCCGGCATGGACGTGTGGATGTCGGGAGGCGGCGACTTGGCGCGATATCGCACGATGGTGATCAATCATGAGGTCGGGCACCGGTTGGGGCATATCGACAATGAGATGACGTGCGCGGGGGCTGGCCAAGCGGCACCGCTTATGCAGGAGCAGCCCATATTTTTGGATGGCTGTGCGATCAACGAATATCCGCTTGATTCGGAATTATGGATTGGCTGAACGCGATTGCGGAATAGAGCTGCAGAATAAAACTGCAGAATAGGGCCTACAGTCCGAAATATGCGTTGAACTCGCCTTGATCGAGCGTGCGGTCTGACGTGTTGGCGCGAACGGCATCCCAACTGAATACGCCAAGCGCTTCGTCGGCGCTCATAGGCTGCGGTTTGGTGTGTTTCAGGTTTCCCTGCAATCCGAGCAGCCATGCGCAATAGCCGATGATCTGTTGCGCGGTGGCGCCGTGTGCCGTGAGTATGCCGAGATCGAGCGAGCGCTCGCGTTTGGCAAGGCGTTGGCCGGCTGCGTTGTCGATGAGGGGCAGATGCGCGTATGAGATGGTCACATCGTCAGGTTTATTGGAACCGTCGGCAGGATGGAAGGGCTGTGTCGGTTCGGAAGGCTTGAATCCCGCGTTGATAAGGGCTTTGCGAATGTAGATTTGCAAAGCGTTGGAGCGAAGCAGATCACGGCCGCGCACAATGTCGGTGATGCCCATGTCGAGGTCGTCCACGGTGACGGCTAGCTGGTAGGAGTAGATGCCGTCCGAGCGGCGCACGATGATGTCGCCGATGTCGTGGGCGAGGTTGTATTGCTGGGTGCCGAATACTTCGTCGTGGAAGGTGATGGTGGTGTCGGCGGTGGCGATGCGCATCGAGTGGCGGTCGTTGTTGGCGAGGCGTTGTTTCGCACGCTGCGGTTCGCTGGCGATGAGGCGTCGGCATGTTCCTGGGTACACGGTGAAACGATCGCCTTCCTGTGGTGCAGAGGCGGCGCGGATGTCGGCGCGCGAGCAGAAGCAGGGGTAGATGAGCGGTGTTGCCTCAGAGGTGGCTGCTTCGTTGCCTGCTGTAGTGCTGCAGGGCTTGGAATCGTTGGAACCAGTACTGATAATATCGCTGATTTCGTCAAAGCTCAGCTTGCTGAGAAGCTCAAGCGCTTCCTGGTATAGGGCGTGTCGCGACGACTGGAATACCGGTTCGTCATCCCAACCGAGACCAAGCCATTCGAGATCGCGCATCATGGTTTCGGCGGCGCCGGGAACCACTCGTGGCTCGTCGATGTCTTCGATGCGCAGCCGTATGGAATCACCCGATTTGCGGGCGGAAAGCCATGCTCCGAGCATGGCGTAAACGTTGCCGATGTGCATGCGTCCTGATGGGGTTGGTGCGAATCGGCCGGTCATGGCTGCTCCTTTGGTGGGTTGACTGTGGCAGTACGCAACTGTACCCGTTGGGGTTTAGCTAGGTTTAGCGTAGGGCGATTCAGGTGGCGTGAGCCCCCATAGCCTTACGTTAAAGTGGTAGTATATGCCGTTCGGGTGCGTTCGTTTGTGATGGTAATCTACGAGCACGAGAATGGTATTCCGTTTTGTCGGATGAATGGGGTCGATATGACGAAAAGGCAGTTTAGTAACACGGAGGTCGAGTATCTTCGTGCGTTGCCGGCGGTTGAGTCGGTTACGGAAAATCGGATCACGTATTCGCGTGATTTTCAGATCAGTTGCATGCGCCGATATTTGGATGGCGAGCGGCCGAGCACGATTTTCACGTCGGCTGGGTTGAGCCCTGCGATCATCGGGCGCAAGCGTGTGGAACGTAATATCGCACGTTGGAAAGTGGATCTGGATATTATGGCGGCCGCAAGAAGCAATTCCACGACGGGCGCCTTGTCTTCCGACACCAGGGAACGATTGGTGACTGTGCAGTTGGGGCAGATTCGATCGCTGACGTGTCAGGTGCTTGCGTTGAAGGAACGCGTTGATGCTTTGGAACGCAAATTAGACGAATCGCAAGGCTGAATTTGAGTTCGCTGAGAAAATTTTTTTTTGAAGAAAAAAGTTTTTTCGGCGCGTGTTTAGTAAATCTTGCATATAGTTGCTGTCGGACGGAGTCTTTGAAGTTCCCCCTTCTACTGCCGTCTGTTTTATTAGCCCGTACGGATATCGGTCGCTTTATCGCTTCACTTCAGACCGTCGTACGGGCTTCTTCTTACTCTGGTAGAGGTAGTTGGGATTGAACGCAAGAGGCTGAACATGACTGCATATATGGACCATAAGAATCTTGCCAATGAGGTGATCGACGGTGTGCGTGCCGTGCAGATCGCCGATGGCGTGCACCGTGTGCTGGACCGCATCGCATCGGCGGAGCAGCATGCCGGGCGTGACGCAGGTTCCGTACGCCTGCTTGCCGCCACGAAAACGCGCGACGTGGGTGAGATCATGGCTGCGATCGACGCTGGCGTGCGTATGATCGGCGAGAATCGTCCGCAGGAAGTGATGGCGAAGGCCGAAGGATTGATGGCACGTTGCGGGGAGCGCGGATTCGCGTTGGGCGTTGCCGACGATGCCGGCGCTTCCACTATTGCGGGTGAGCATATTCCGTTCCATCTGATCGGCCAGCTGCAAAGCAATAAGATCGGCAAAGTGCTGCCGGTCGTCAACACCATCGAATCGGTTGATTCCCTTGACTTGGCGGAGAAAATCTCACGCAGGGCCGTGGCGCGCGGCATCACCGTGGGCGTGCTGCTGGAAGTCAACGAATCGGGTGAGGCGTCGAAATCCGGCTGCGATCCCTCGCATGCCATCCGCATCGCGCAAAAAATCGGTACATTGGACGGACTTGAATTGCAGGGGCTGATGACCATCGGCGCGCATGTCGACGACGAAACCGCCATCCGCAAGGGATTCGAGCACCTGCGCAAAACCCGCGACCATATTCTCGAATCCGGCGAGCCGGGCACGCAATCCTGCCGCGAACTGTCGATGGGCATGACCGGCGACATGGAACTTGCGGTTGCGGAAGGATCCACCATCGTGCGCGTCGGCACCGCGATTTTCGGCGAGCGTGCTTTTATCTGACGTTTTCTTCCTGTGACGGGCCTTCGCATGATGTGATGGCCCGTTTTTTTTTCGATGTTTTTGATTGTCGGGCGTTGCATGTCGATGATATGGACGATTCGACGATTGTTGCGGGTAGACTGGCAGACATGAGAATCGCACGTTTTTCGCATAATGATGTACCGCAATACGCTTTCGTGCAGACCGACGAAAGCGACGGCAAGGACTATCTCGTGGCGCTTGAGGGGCATCCTCTGGCCGGTGCCGGTGTGAAGCCGACCGGCGAGCGTTTTCCGGTGGATGGCGATGGCATTCGTCTGCTCTCTCCGGTGATCCCGTCGAAGGTATACGGGCTGGCCAAGAATTACGAGGCGCACGCGCAGTTCATGCATGAAGCAGGCCATTCCGACATCAAGCACGCTCCGGAAGACATGGTGATCTTCTCCAAGCCGAGCACGTCGGTGATCGGCCCGGACGATCCGATCGTGATCCCGTCGTACTCGAACGATATGAATTTCGAGCCGGAAGTGGCCGTGGTGATGGGGCGCATCGCCAAGAACGTGACGGTCGAACAGGCCATGGATTACGTGCTCGGCTTCACTTGCGTGAACGATGTGACATTGCGTGACCTGCAGGGACTTGACCCGATGTGGACGCGTGCGAAAGGCTTCGACACCTCCTGCCCGCTCGGCCCGTGGATCGTGACCCGCGACGATTTGGATTGGAAGGACGCGAAGATCTCCTTCACGCTGAACGGTGAGGATGTCGAGCTGGCTTCCGGCACCACGGCGAATCTGATTCACGGCATTCCGGAGCAGATCGCGGCGATTTCCAGCTTCACGACGCTGCTGCCGGGCGACGTGATTCTGACGGGCACGCCGAACGCTTCCGGCCATCTTGATCCGGGCGACGAGGCGATCGTGCACGTCGAAGGCATCGGCAGCCTGCGCAACGTGGTGGTGCGCGGCTGATTGCCGATTGCTGATTGACATATTGAAGATATGAAGGCCGTCACCTTTCGTGGGTGACGGCCTTTGTGCTGCGTTGTTTGCGATTTCCCGTTTAGTGAACAAAAGTTGAGTGTTGCAGGCTCAACTTTTGGGAATAGAATGGTGGTGAAGTCGGTTGAGCATATCAGACAACGACATATGCGTCGACGCGACCGTGCGAAAAACGGACGATCGGCGCGAACCATGGAGGATGATATGGAACAGAAGTTCACCACAATGGCGCAGGAAGCCATTTCCGACGCCGTACAGAACGCGTCGGCAGCAGGCAACGCGCAAGTCGAAACCCTGCACCTGCTTGACGCGCTGCTGCGCCAGGAAAACGGCGTGATCCGCGGTCTGATCGAAGCCGCGGGCGGCAACGCGCAGAACATCAGCGCCGCCGTGCACCAAGCGCAGGACGCGCTGCCAAGCGCCAGCGGATCGACCACCGCGCAACCGCAAGTCAGCAGGCAACTATCCGCAGTACTTGCGCAAGCCGGCAAGGAAATGCAGCAGATGGGCGACGAATACGTATCCACCGAACATCTGCTCATCGCCATCGCGGCGGCAAAGCCGAATCAGAGCGCGCAAATCATGGAACAATACGGCGTGACCGCCGACGCGCTACGCAAAGCCGTGCCAACGATCCGAGGAGGCGCGAAAGTGACCAGTCCCGACGCCGAAGGCTCCTACAAAGCCCTCGAAAAGTATTCGACCGACCTGACGGCAGCCGCGAAAGAAGGCAAGCTCGACCCCGTGATCGGCCGCGATCAGGAAATCCGCCGAGTCATCCAGATCCTGAGCCGCCGCACCAAGAACAATCCGGTGCTGATCGGCGAGCCTGGCGTGGGCAAAACCGCCGTGGTGGAAGGCCTTGCGCAGCGTATCGTCGCCGGCGATGTGCCGACCACCCTGCAAAACAAGAAGCTCATCTCGCTTGATCTGGGCTCCATGGTGGCAGGTTCGAAATACCGTGGCGAGTTCGAGGAACGCCTGAAGAGCGTGCTGCAGGAAATCAAGAACGCAGACGGGCAGATCATCACGTTCATCGATGAGATCCATACCATCGTCGGCGCGGGCGCGGCCGAAGGATCCATGGACGCGGGCAACATGCTCAAACCCATGCTCGCGCGAGGCGAACTGCGCCTGATCGGTGCCACCACACTCGACGAATACCGTGAGAACATCGAAAAGGATCCGGCATTGGAACGCCGTTTCCAGCAGGTGTTCGTAGGAGAGCCGAGCGTGGAAGACACCATCGCCATCCTGCGTGGCATCGCACCGAAATACGAAGCCCACCACAAGGTGACCATCGGAGACGATGCGCTCGTGGCCGCGGCGACGCTGTCGAACCGGTATATTTCCGGCCGTCAGCTGCCGGACAAAGCCATCGATCTGGTTGACGAGGCCGCATCGCACCTGCGCATGGAACTCGACTCCTCGCCTGAGGAAATCGATGAACTGCAGCGTCAGGTCGACCGTCTCAAGATGGAAAAATCGTACCTGCTTGGCAATCCGAAAGACGATGCCGCCGCGCAGAAAGCGGAAAACGAGCTTGATGAAAGCGCCAAGGAACGTCTCGACGACCTCAACAAGGAAATCGCCGACAAAAGCGAGAAACTCAACGGTCTGAAAGCACGCTGGGACGCCGAAAAGAACGGACACAACCGCATCGGCGACCTGCGCAAGAAGCTCGACGAACTACGCACCCAAGCCGAACGGTATGAACGCGAAGGCGATCTGGCGAAATCCTCCGCCATCAACTATGGCGAAATTCCGGCCATCCAGAAGGAGATCGCGCAAGCCGAACAAAACGAGGCGGCGGCCAAGAACAGTGCGGCAGGCGGTGCTGACGGTGGCTTGGGTGGCGATATTCCGATGGTGCCGGACCGCGTTGACGCCGACTCCGTGGCCGAAATCGTGTCCGACTGGACGGGCATTCCCGTCGGACGCCTCATGCAAGGCGAAAACGAGAAGCTGCTGACCATGGAAGACTATCTCGGCAAACGTGTGATCGGCCAGAAGGAAGCCATTCAAGCGGTTTCCGATGCGGTACGTCGTTCGCGTGCGGGCATTTCCGACCCGAACCGCCCAACCGGCTCGTTCCTGTTCCTCGGCCCGACCGGCGTGGGCAAGACCGAGCTCGCCAAGGCGCTCGCCGACTTCCTGTTCGACGATGAAAAGGCCATGGTGCGCATTGACATGAGCGAGTACATGGAGAAGGCCTCCGTGTCTCGTCTGATCGGTGCTGCGCCAGGCTACATCGGCTATGAGGAGGGTGGCCAGCTGACTGAGGCCGTGCGTCGCCGCCCATATTCGGTGGTGCTGTTCGATGAGGTTGAAAAGGCCAATCCTGAAGTATTCGACGTGCTGTTGCAGGTGCTCGACGACGGCCGTTTGACCGACGGGCAGGGCAGGACCGTGGACTTCAAGAACACGATTCTGATCATGACCTCCAACCTTGGCTCGCAGTTCCTGGTGAACACCGAACTGGATGACGCAGCCAAGAAGAAGGCCGTGATGGACGCCGTGCATATGCAGTTCAAGCCGGAATTCATCAACCGCTTGGATGAACTGGTTATGTTCCACCCGCTTACGCGCGAAGAGCTCGGCGGCATCGTGGACATTCAGGTGGCGCAGGTTTCGGCCCGCTTGGCGGATCGCCGCATCAAGCTGGATGTTACCGATTCGGCGCGCGATTGGCTCGCCAACACCGGTTACGACCCGGCGTATGGCGCTCGCCCGCTGCGTCGTTTGGTACAAACCGAAGTCGGCGACCAGTTGGCGCGCATGCTGCTGGCCGGCGAAGTGCACGACGGCGACACCGTGCTTGTGGATCAGACCGGCGGCGACCATTTGGAGCTCTCCTCGTGGGCGCCGGGGCAGATTGACGACGATTTTTCGGCAGAGGCTAAGTGACGGTCGGAGTCATTCGGCTGATCGGTTTGGCCTGACTGACTGTTGATTGGCCGAGTCACGAAAACGGTCTAACCGTTGACGGTGGGCGGACTGCGCACATGCGGGTCCGCCCATTTTTCGTGCGATTGCGCGATTTTCTTTTGCGAAAACCGTTTTACCGTGACGGTTGGCGGTCGTATGCCTGCAAAACCAAGCCTGCGACCGTCAAAACCGTCGCACCGATCAACACGGCAATCGCAAGCTTCGGCTGAAGCCCGAAAATCAGCCACAAAGCGAACGTCCACACCGCGATGACCATCGTCACGGTCGCGGTAATCTGCGTTACCCGCGTGCGAATCTCACATGTGATGCTGGCCTGGATAAGCGTATCCATGCTTTGCTGTGTTTCTTGCGTTTCTTGAGATTGTATTTCTTGCTTTTCTTGCGATTGTGCGGTCGGAATATCGCCTTCCGATGCTTTCTTTGCCATGGGGCGTTGCGCGATCAGCGAAATCGCAAGCGATAGCACGGCGACCATGCTTGCGAAAGCGAAATACTGATTGCGTGACCCCGCGGGGAAAATCCACGACACCACGCACGCCAGCAGACTGTAGACGTACACGATGGTCATGGCGAGCGACAGCAGCGAATCCGCGTTGGGCGTGTGGCTTTTCAGGGCGGCGGTGCCACGATTGTGCATCGGCGCGGCGCAGTAGAACATGACCGGCGTGGCGATGATGGCGTGCAGCCATGGATTGGTCAGCCAGTGGGGAAGTGTGATGCCGCCGAATGTCAGCATGGTTACGGTGAATGTGGGAGCGGTCAGTATGGTTGCGATGGCGAGACTCTTGGCGATGTCGCTTCGGTGTGTTGCGCCGGCTGCCTCGTCTGGATTTTCGGTGTGATTTTCGGTGTGATTCTTGGCGGGCTTGTCATCGGTGATGCGTTGGTGGGAGGGGGCTATGTCATCGTTTTCGCTTAGGAATAGCCTGAGGATGGCCCAAGTGGCCACGGCCGCCGCAACAATCGCCGCCACCGTCATAAACAAATCGAATCCCATGTGTTTCCGAACCCCCGGATTGCCTCTTGAATGCCTCTCGAATATTCAGCGTGCTCGCGTTGCCGCATGTTCGTGAGCATGCTTTCGGCTCCAAGCATAATGCAGCTGGGCATGGATGTCTTGCGAACTTTGATCTTCCAAGATGTCTTGGTCATGCTGTTATATAGAACATATGTTCGACAATCCTGTGTTTGTGGTGATTCTTCTGGTGGTTGTGGCCGCGCTTGGAGCCGCGGCCGGCTTTTTTGCGGGCCGTTCCAAAGGGCAGGAAATGGCCCGTGATGCGAAAACCGCTGATCTTAACGAGGCGAAAGCGCAGATCGAAGCTGATCGGCAGGAAATCAGCGAATTGTCCACGGCGGTGACCCAATACCGCACGCAGGCGGAAGGGTTGGCCCAACAGTTGACCTATCTCAAATCGCAGCTCGCGCAGGCCCAGCGGGCCGAACAGGAACGTGTGGAGCGGGAGCGTGAGCGTGCCGCGGCCGAAGCGGAACGCAAGCAGGCCGAAAACGAGCGAAAACTGCAGGAGCAGAGCAAGGTATTGTCCGCGCTCGCGCCCGTGCAGAAGAATCTTGACGCCCTGCAGCAGAAGGTTTCGCAGATCGAAGAGGGTCGCAAGCGGGAAATGGGTGCGCTTGGCGAGCAGCTCAAAGGCCTTGGCGAGCAGCAGGCTCGTCTTGACCGCGAAACCAACGCCCTGTCGTCCGCGTTGCGCAACAACAAGGTGCGTGGTGCGTGGGGTGAGGCGCAGCTGAGGAACATCGTGGAATCCGCGGGACTGCTGGAACATGTGGATTTTGACACGCAGGTGGTCGTTACTGATGCGGACGGGCGTACGCAGCGTCCGGATATGATCATCCATATGCCGGGCGGCAAAACCATTCCAATCGATGCCAAGGCTCCGTACGCCGATTATCAGAAGGCGTGCGAGATTCCCGATACCGCCACGCCCGAGGAGCTGACGCGAAAGTCGGAGCTGCTGCATGCGCATGCCAAGGCAGTGCGTGAACATGTGAAGACCTTGGGCGACAAGGCCTATTGGAACGCGTTCGACGATGCCCCCGATTTTGTGATCGCCTTCATCCCCAACGAATCCCTGCTGCAGGCGGCTTTGGAAACTGACCCGACGCTGATGGATGACGCGTTTGCACGCAAGGTGGCTTTGACCTCGCCGATTACCCTATGGGCGGTGCTGAAATCCGTGGCATACGCGTGGCAGCAGCAAAGCCTGACTGACGATGCGAAAATGCTGTTCGACCTGTCCCGCGAATTGTATGAACGGTTCGCGGTGTTGGGCGATCGCGCCACCAAGCTGGGGTCCGCCATCACCAAAACGGTCGGTGCCTACAATGCGTTCGCCTCGTCGCTGGAGTCGCGCGTGCTCGTCACCGCACGCAAGCTGCAGCGCGTCGACCAGAGCAGAATCATCGAAGCCGTGAACATGATCGCGCCAGAAAAGGCCGATGTCCGCGAACTCACCGCCCCTGAAACCAGTGAACAGTGATATCTGACTAAATACGTGTCGGCATAAGTAAGGTTTGACGAGTAGAAACGGTAGGCTGGGAGTATGATCGAAGAGAAGACTTTCCGTAAGACCAATCCGGTTGCTGTGCCTGCCGATGCTCCTGAGCATAGCGACATCGATTTCGCCATGCTTGAGCCGCGTGACCAGCTGAAGTCGCTGTTGCAGGCAGAGATGGCCGACAAGCCGTTCTCGGAGCTTTCCTCTGTATTGTTCGATCATCGTGGCGCTTCGATTGTCGGGCATATTCTGCTGGACGCGTTGGAAGAATCCGGCTATTCCGTGGATGATTTCGACGCCGTGGGCGCGTTGACCGCGGCCGCGGTTCCGCTGGTGTCCGCCATGATTCAGGCGGCCGCTTCGCGCGGTGAGAATCTCAACGGTTTTGTGATGGATTTCGTGTATCCGTCCATTAAGGGACCGTCGATCGCGGGTAAGCGCGTGGTGTTGCTGGATTCCTGGCTGTCTGAAAAGTCGTATGTACAGACGTCCTCTTTGGTTACCTTGCGCAATGGCAATGAGTTGAGCCTTGATTTCTCCGTGGTGAAGAACGAGGGCGCCGAGGTGCTTGCCATCGCTTCGCTGATCGGCGGCGTTGACATGACCGAGCCGACGATCAAGGTCATCAATCCGGTGGATGGGTCTGAATCCGAGCTGCCGTTCGTTGAAGTGTTCAAGGAATCGGAGCTTCACTAGGTATCCTGTTGACCAGCCATTGGCGATACGAGGTTCGTAAGGAGGAATCGCGTGCATCAGCCTCATCCCATTGATATTGCAGCGAAAGCGTCTGGCGAGCCGGTCTTTCGCGAGGTGGGTGTAGGGCCGTGGGCCGAAACACATCCGGGTGAGCCTCGTCCGGATGATCCGCAATCTGTAAATTATGATCGCCGATTCGACTCGTCTTTGCTTGACGAGGGCGATCGTCGCAACGTGCTTGACCAGTATCGCTACTGGGCGGTCGCGGCCATCAAAGCCGATCTTGACGCTCGCGGTCGCCATGATTTCGAAGTCGCCGTGGAAAACTGGACGCACGATTTCAACATCGGATCCATGGTGCGCACGGCGAACGCGTTCCAAGCGAAACGTGTGCATATCGTCGGACCGCACAAGTGGAATCGCAAGGGGTCGCTGATGACGGAGCTGTACCAGCACGTCGAAAACCACCCTTCCATAACCGAACTTGTCGAATGCTGGAAGCTGCGCATTGCCGGAGAAATCGCGGCGGCGCAATCGCAGGCGGCCGCCATCGCATTTCGTATGCATGAAAGCGCGGGAAAAAATGTGGAAGCTGGAAACGATGCCGGTGTAAGCGATGCTTTGTTGGCTGAAGGCCGTGTTGCTGGATGCGCTCCATCTGGCATTTCGACGGATGCTTCGGATGCAAGCGGCGTTGGGAATGGATTCGAGCCTACCTGCATGGCGCAATTGGCTGCGATTGATCAGCGTATTGCCGAGTTGAAGGCGGCGCGGGTTATTGCGCTTGATATTATTCCGGGTGCGGTGCCGATGGAAACGTACCGTTTTCCGAAGCGTTGCCTCATGCTGTTTGGCGCGGAAGGCCCGGGATTGTCCGAAAAAGCGCTTGAGTTGGCCGACGATGTGGTTTACATCTCCCAGTTCGGTTCGGTGCGTTCCATCAATGCCGGAGCCGCGGCCGCCGTTTCCATGCACGCATGGATCTCCCAGCACGCCGCTCCCCAGCTCTAACCTCCATCTCCTATCGTCCAAAATCCTCCAGTGACTGGAAGAATCGGGACGATTGGAGTTCTGTCAGCGGGATGATTGTTCCAGTGGGTGGAGGTTTTGGGTCTCCTGTGGGGCGTCTGGCGGGGTGAGTCCTTCAGTGACTGGAGAGGTTGGGACTTTAGTACGGTGTTCTGCGGGAAGATTCCTCCACTTACTGGAGCAATCTTCCCGCTAACAAGCCTGTCAGAGTCCTGATTCTTCCAGTCGCTGGAGGAATCTTCCCTCTGAAAGCCTCACCAGAGACCCAAAACCTCCACCCACTGGAGCAATCTTTCCGCTGAGTGCCCTGCTAGAGTCTAGATTTCTCCACCCTCTGGAGGAATCTTCCCGGTGGCGAGCTTCTCAACGTTCCGATTCCTCCACTTACTGGAGGAATCTTCCCGCAGATGATTACCCTATGAAACGCAAGGAACCCCAGCACGCCGCAGTTTCGCAATCAGCGGTTTTTGCTGGACTGCATCGTCAAAAGTTAATCTGACAATTTCCGTAACTCCTGCGCGAAAAAGCGCTTGCTCGCGTTCTCGCTCGGCCTGAACGGTCTCCTGGATGCTCCTACGATCAGTCATTTTCGGATCAACGTATTTTGCTGTGCCGTCAAGTTCTCCGACAATAATACGTCCATCGGTTGTGCGCCATAAAAAATCGACCCTAAATTGTTTTCCCGTAAGCGAGTCGGCGAAGGAGACTTGCAATTGAGGAACCGCAAAACCGTTTTCAATCATGACTGCCCGAGCAAAAGATTCACCGCCATTTTCACTTCCTGCGTCGGTATATCTCAACAATTTGAAGATGCGCGAGCAATCGAGTGTCGTGCGTGCGCATTCCTGCAAGATCTGCTTTTCTTCGATTCCGTCTGCTGCTGCATCATCGAAAATCGGCAGGGAATAGATGAACTCTAACGTCCGTCCACAGTCCAATAAGGTACGAGGGGGATTAGTGACATGGATTCCGTTTGCGAGTACCGCATTTTCTCTGGGATATGGGCTGTAGATGATATTGAGTTTGTCGTGCGGCCGGTATGATCCGTGATTGGGCAATGTTATGGTCAGTCCTTGCCGGTGCAGGAATCGCGGGTGGTCGAATCCGTGGGCTGCGGCGGCTGTTATTCCTGCGAAAACCCAGTTGGGGTGGAGCCTGCTGAGGGTTCGGGCCGCGTGCAACGATTGTTCGGGCTCGTTCAGCTGATTCCAATATTCGGCACGGGCGAATAGCCCTGGGTATGGGCGCGCCAAATCTCCCGCGCGGTATCTGCGATATAGTCCCTTCTGGATGAGAGGGTCACTGCTGTGTGCGCATCGTTGCGCATTTTCTGTTTGATCGAGCAGCGCATCGATTTGAGGATATGCTTTCATGATTTGACGCTACCTTGTTGTGGCTCTGCTATGGAAGTGCGATCGGCAAATGTGGATAGAGGATGCTGTTTCGGGCGTGTCTGTGGATAACTTACGGGTTTTGTGGATAACTGGGTGGTTGTTTTGCAGATAAGTGCTTGTATCCGCTTGTTTTGTGTGAATTTTTGTTGTTTTCTTCTATTGGTTGGATATTTTTAAGTATTGGGATGCCGTTCAGAGTCCAGATTCCTCCATTGGGTGGAGGTATTGGGACTGTGGATGGCTGGCTTGCGGGAGAATTCTTCCATTGGGTGGAGGAATAGGGGCTCTGACGAAGCGCTAGTGGGAGAATTCATCCAGTGGCTGGAGGTTTTTAGACGGTTGTATTGCTTTTAGTGTCCGTTTTGTTCCAATGACTGGAGGATTTTGGCCTCTAGTGGGGCCTTCCGCGGGAGGATCCTTCCATCTTCTGGAGGAATCCGGACTCCAGCAGAGCGTTCAGCGGGAAGATTCTTCCAGCGGGTGGACGAATCGGGACGATGAGAGGCTGGTTTGGGCCCGGATTGTTCCAGTGAGTGGAGGTTTTGGGACTGTGGATGGAGGTTTTGGACTGTGGATGGCTTGTTGGCGGGAAGAATCCTCCAGTGTCTGGAGGGATTTGCCCGGTGAAACAGCGTTTGGCGTCCTTTTGTTCCAGTGGGTGGGGGATTTGGGACTCTGACAGAGCTGGGGTGTTGGTGCGGCGGGCTGTTGCGGTTAGCGTGTGGGGCTGCCGGGCGGCATGCAGTGTGGGGTTGCGGGGCGAGACGAAATGGGCGGGCGCTCGTCACACAGACGCGTTAATGTTAGGGACATGCCTACTTTCACCAAAGAAGAAATCGTGCATCTGGGCGATTTGGCCCGAATTGCACTTACTGACGAGGAGATCACCCGTCTGCAGGGCGATCTGAACGTCATCGCAGAATCCATCAACAAGGTCCAGGAAGTCGCTACCGACGATGTGGAACCAACCGCGAACCCGATTCCGCTGGAAGCCTACCTGCGCCCGGATGTGCCGGAAACCCCGCTGACTCAGGAAGAGGCGACCGCAGGCGCTCCGGTTTCCGAGGCCGGCATGTTTGTTGCACCGCGCATTCTGGGGGAGGAGTGACATGAGCGAACTCGTCAAGCTTTCCGCCGCCGAGATGGCGGCTAAGATCAAGGCCAAGGAAGTTTCCAGCCGTGAACTGGTTGAAGCGCATCTCGAAGTCATCGAGGCCGCCGAGCCGAGCATCAAGGCTTTCCTGAAGGTGTCCGGCGATCAGGCTCTCGAACAGGCCGACGCCTTCGATGCCAAGTCCGATGAGGAAAAGGCACAGCTGCCGGAACTTGCCGGCGTGCCGATCGCCATCAAAGACATGATCGTCACCAAGGGCATCGAAACCACCGCAGCCTCCAAGATCCTCGAAGGCTGGGTGCCTCCGTACGACGCTACCGTCATCGAGAAGCTCAAGGCTGCAGGCATGCCGCTGCTGGGCAAGACCAACCTCGATGAGTTCGCTCAGGGTTCGTCCACCGAGCATTCCGCCTACCAGACCACACACAATCCGTGGGATACCGAACGTGTTCCGGGCGGTTCCGGCGGTGGTTCCGCAGCTGCAGTGGCAGCGTTCGAAGCCCCGCTCGCCCTGGGTACCGACACCGGTGGCTCCATCCGTCAGCCGGGCTCGCTGACCGGTACCGTCGGTGTCAAGCCGACCTACGGCGGTGTCTCTCGTTTCGGCGCAATCGCCATGGCTTCCTCGCTCGACCAGATCGGCCCATGCTCCCGTACTGTGCTCGACGCGGCCCTGCTGCAGGAAGTGATCGGAGGCCACGACAAGCGCGATTCCACGTCCATTCCGGAAGGTCCTCGCCCGATGGTGGCGGCCGCCCGCGAAGGCATGAAGCGTGATCTGAAGGGCCTCAAGGTCGGTCTGATCAAGGAGCTCGGCGGCGAAGGCTTCCAGCCGGGCGTTATGGCACGCTTCAACGAAGGTGTCAAGAAGCTTGAGGAGATGGGCGCTGAAGTCACTGAAGTGTCTCTGCCGCACCTGCCGTACTCCCTTGGCGCGTACTACATCATCATGCCGTCCGAGGTCAGCTCCAACCTGGCTCGTTACGATGGCATGCGTTACGGTCTGCGCGTCATGCCGCCGGCGGGCGTTCCTCAGACCGCCGCCAACATGATGGCCTACACTCGTGAAGCCGGTTTCGGCGACGAGGTCAAGCGTCGTATCATCCTTGGCACGTATGCCCTGTCCGCCGGTTATTACGATGCTTGGTACGGTTCCGCACAGAAGGTGCGCACCCTGATCATCGACGATTTCAAGAAGGCTTTCGAGAAGGTCGATGTGCTTGTTGGCCCGACCAGCCCGGTCACCGCATTCAAGTTCGGTGAGAAGACCGAGGATCCGATGGCCATGTATGCCATCGATATCACCACCATTCCGGCCAACCTTGCAGGCGTTCCGGCCATGAGCATTCCTGCTGGTCTGAGCGACGATGGCTTGCCGGTTGGCTTCCAGTTCCTCGCTCCGCAGCAGCGTGACGAGGCCATGTACAAGCCTGCCGCGGCACTTGAGGCGGCTCTCGAGGAAGACTGGAACGGTCCGATCTGGCAGTCCCTGAAGACCCCGTGGCTCGACGGCTTGAACAAGTAGGAAGCATCGGAGGAAAGAAAACAAAATGGCTGAAAAGTTGATGAAGTACGCCGATGCCGTCAAGAAGTTCGATCCGGTCATCGGTCTGGAAACCCATGTTGAGCTGAGCACCACCACGAAGCTGTTCTGCCCGGCCGAAGTCTCGTTCGGTGGCGATCCGAACAGCCAGCTCACCCCGGTGAGCCTTGGTCTGCCGGGTTCTCTGCCGGTGGTCAACAAGACCGCCGTCGATTACGCCATCAAGCTGGGTCTTGCCCTGCATTGCGAAATTGCCGAGTGGAGCCAGTTCGCGCGTAAGAACTACTTCTACCCGGACATGCCGCGCGATTACCAGATCTCGCAGTATGACAAGCCGACCAACGGCAACGGCTATCTTGATGTGGAACTTGAAGACGGCACCGTGTTCCGTGTGCCGATCGAACGCGCCCACATCGAAGACGACGCAGGCAAGAACACCCACGTCGGTGGCGCTGACGGCCGTATCGAAGGCGCTGACCACTCCCTGGTCGACTACAACCGTGCAGGCGTTCCGCTGATCGAAATCGTGACCAAGCCGATCGTTGGCGCAGGCGATCGTGCTCCGGAAATCGCCGGTGCCTACATGCGCGCCATCCGCGACATCGTGCGTGCGCTTAATATTTCCCACGCTCGCATGGAGCAGGGCAACATGCGTGCCGACGTGAACGTGTCGCTGCGCAACAGCCCGTCCGATCCGTTCGGCACCCGTTCCGAAACCAAGAACGTGAACTCGTTCCGCGGTATTGAAAAGACCATTCAGTATGAGATTCGCCGTCAGGCGGCCATTCTGAGCGAAGGCGGCGAGATTCTGCAGGAAACCCGCCACTGGGATGAGGCTTCGCAGACCACCGCAGGCGGCCGCGTGAAGTCCGATGCCGACGATTACCGCTACTTCCCGGATCCGGATCTGGTGATGCTGCACATCACCAAGGAGCACATCGAAGAGATGAAGGCTCAGATGCCGGAAATGCCGCGCGAGCGCCGCAACCGCCTGAAGGGCGAGTGGGGCTTCAACGATTTGGAGATGCGTGACGTGCTCAACGCCGACGCTCTGGATCTGCTTGAGGAGACCGTCAAGGCTGGTGCCACCGCCGCAGGTGCCAAGAAGTGGTGGCTGGGCGAGCTGAGCCGTGAAGCCAACAACAAGGGCGTGAGCCTCGAAGAGCTGCCGATCGCTCCGGCCGATGTTGCTGAGGTTGAGAAGCTGATCGCCGATGGCAAGCTCAACGACAAGCTGGCCAAGCAGACCGTCGCCGGTGTGCTTGCTGGCGAAGGCACTCCGGATGAGGTCGTCAAGAAGCATGGCTTCCAGGTCGTGTCTGATGACGGCGCTCTCGAAAAGGCCGTGGATGAGGCTCTCGCAGCCAATCCTGACATCGTTGAAAAGCTCAAGAGCGGCAATATGAAGCCGATGGGCGCCATCATTGGTGCCGTCATGCGCGCCACTCGCGGTCAGGCTGACGCAAAGGCCGTCACCAAGATCGTGATGAGCAAGATCAAGTAACGTTTACAACGATTGCTGACGATTACAGCCGATTGTTGAATCGCAGGAAAACGCACGTTCCAAAAAGCTTGGGACGTGCGTTTTCTTTTCGTTATTCCGGAAAAGGGATTTCAAAGAAAGAGAATGCATAATCGCGAAGCGCATTTTCTTACGATTGCCGACATGTCCTTCAACATCAGGTTATGCTGGTAGAGGAATATGTACAGCGATTGCCGCCGCGCGGATTCACAGCTGACATACAGTCGGGTACAATACCCTCGGTATGGGTGCGGCGACGGTCGTGCCTGCAATGATGTAGGGGACAGGAATAATGCCAGAACAAGTTGAGGCTGCGACACAGGAGCAGTTGGACCAGCAGTCGCGTGAATTGCCGGATCTCATCGTCATTCCGTCTATCAAGGGCGAGATGGTGCATCTGCGTCCGTCCGTGATCGAAGATCTTGAACGTATGGACGCCATTGGGGCGTACATCGGCGCTTCCGGAATCACCGGCAAGGATCGGGTTGCCGAGCGTGGCGCGGTGCATGCGTGGGTGCGTCGTTCCGTGGCATGGTCCCAAGGCGAAACGCCGACCGAATCCGGTGTGGGGGATCCGGAGTCGCGTCGCACGATCGCATGGTCCATCATCACCGAAGCCGACCATGATGGCGATGGCGAGATCGATGCCGCGAATTCCGACAATGTGATTGGCATGATTTTCCTGATCGATATTGACGGTTGGGCTCGTTCCGCGCGCATTCAGGTGGTGCTTGGCAAGGATTACCGCGGCCGTGGCTATTCGCGTGACATCATGCCGCGCGTGATGACGTACGGACTTGCGCCGGAACCGGCAGGCCTTGGCATGCATCGCATTTGGGTTGCCGTGCCCGAGCAGAACACGCGTTCCGTGTCCGTGTACCAGTCGTTGGGATTCGTGCCGTCCGGTCGTTCGCGCGACGCCTTGTGGAACGCTTCGCAGAACCGTTACCAGGATCTGATCGTTATGGACACGCTGGTTGACGAGTTCGACCCGATCCGTTCGCTTGACGCGTTCGGCATGCATGTGATCGAAGATAATCCGGGCGTCAAGGAAGCGTTGAGCGCGCGCGAGCATTCCATTGCCATCCGACTGAATGAGAAGAATGCTTCGAAGCATGATGCGGAAGGTACGGATGTCAACGATGCCGCGGCAGCTGCGCAATCCGTGCAGAAAGCTTCTTCCGATGGTGCTGGTGACGTGGCCGAGGCTGTGCGGAAGGACGCGGAAGGCGCGGAACCTGCGCGACAAAGCGAGCATGATGATCGCAAGTCCGTTACTGGCGATGCCGATGCCGAAAACAGCTGGCCGTACACGGCGGGCGAGCGTAAGACGTCGAAGGAAGCTTGGTGGCGCACGCTTGGTCGTGGTCGCAAGCGCGATACGGAAGGTAAGTGATGAGCGCCGAGGATCTCGATAATTACGAAACCGACGCGGAACTGGCTCTGTATAAGGAGTATCGCGACGTAATCAAGCTGTTTACGTATGTTGTTGAAACGGAACGTCGCTTTTATTTGGCGAATAAAGTCGATTTCAATGTGCGTTCCGCAGGCCAGGACGTGTATTTCGACGTGCGCCTGACTGATGCTTGGGTGTGGGACGTCTATCGTTCCAGTCGTTTCGTCAAGAACGTGCGTATCGTCACGTTCAAGGATGTCAATGTTGAGGAAGTGCAGAAAACCGATATTGACATTCCTGATTCCATCTAGTTGCGCAGTTGCCGGTCACGCGGTTGCCAGTTGTGCGGTTGCTGGTCGCGTAGTTGGATCGCGTAATGTGGTTGCGCGCTTTGGCCGCGCAGTCGGGTCGGGCATCGGCCGGTTTGATGATTGCGTTTTGCATGATGCGATAGCCGTATATCCGGCTGACTTGGCTTGATTTTGTAAGCATTCGCACAAGTTGCGGTGTTCGTTTCCCTACCCTCGGGTAGACTATCAGGGATTTTTGTTTTCATAAGGAGACCTCAAAGTGACGCAAAAGCAATCCGTGGTGATTATCGGCGGTGGCCCTGCAGGCCTGACTGCCGCTTGGGAGCTCGTCAAGGACGGTGGCTCCGAGAACTACGACGTGACTGTGTTGGAAGCGACCCGCGAATTCGGCGGCATCTCCCGCACCGTCAAGCATGATGGCAACCGTATGGATATTGGCGGCCATCGTTTCTTCTCGAAGGACGAACGCATCATGGATTGGTGGAAGGGGGTCCTGCCGCTGCAGGGCGCGCCAAGCTATGATGACAAGAAGCTCGGTCGCGAGCACGATATGGAACCGGGCGGACCGGATCCGGAAGTCGAAGACAAGGTGATGCTTAAGCGTCATCGCGTGTCTCGTATTTACTGGAACCGCCACTTCTTTGACTACCCGATTTCCCTGAGCGCCAACACGTTGAAGGCCATGGGTCCGAAGCTTACGCTTGTTGCCGGCTTCAGCTATCTGAAGTCCATGGTGCACAAGCTGCCGGAAGACAATCTGGAGAACTTCTACATCAATCGTTTCGGCCGCAAGCTGTATTCCATGTTCTTCGAGGGGTACACCGAGAAGCTGTGGGGTCGCCATCCGTCCCAGATTTCCGCCGATTGGGGTGCGCAGCGCGTCAAGGGCCTGAGCATTATGGGCGTGCTGAAGAACGCGTTCCAGAAGCTCCTACCGAAGAAGCGCAGCAATGCTGAGGTTGAAACCTCGCTGATTGAGGAATTCTGGTATCCGAAGTATGGTCCGGGCCAGCTGTGGGAAACCGTCGAGGCCAACTGCGAGGCCGCGGGCGTGAAGGTCATCACCGACGCGAACGTGGTGGAGATTCGCCAGGCCGACGGCAAGATCGCATCCGTGGTATATGAGGATTCCGAAGGCAACCGCACCGAAATGGCCGCGGACGACTTCATCTCCTCCATGCCCGTCAAGGATCTCATCAACGCCGTGGACGCTTCCAGCCAGCCCGCGCCGAAGGACATGACCGAAATCGCCAACGGCCTGCCGTACCGCGACTTCGTGACCGTTGGTCTGCTCGTCAAGCACCTGCGCCTGTCGAACACCACCGACATTCCCACCCTCGGCAACCCGCCGATCGTGCCTGATTGCTGGATTTACGTGCAGGATCCGGGCTACAAGGTCGGCCGTTTGCAGATCTTCAACAACTGGAGCCCGTACCTGGTCAAGGACGTTGACAACACCGTGTGGATCGGTCTTGAATACTTCTGCGAAGAAGGCGATTCCTTCTGGAACATGTCTGACGAGGAAGCGAAGAAGTTCGCCATCCAGGAGCTTACGCGCATGCAGATCATCAACGGTCCGCAAGACGTGATCGACTCCCATCGTGAGCGCGTGAAGAAGGCGTATCCGGCATATTTTGACACCTACGATCGCATGCCTGAGCTCGTGGAATACCTCGATTCCTTCGGCAATCTGTATTGCGTCGGCCGCAACGGCCAGCATCGTTACAACAACATGGATCATTCCATGGCCACCGCAATCGAGGCCGTCGGCAATATCAAGAACGGCAAGACGTCCAAGAAGAACGTATGGTCCGTCAATACCGACAAGAGCTATCACGAGGAAAAGTAGGTTCCGGCAAGACCTGCACCTGTTGCTGTAAAGCATGTGGTAAAGCGAAAGACCCGTCATGTGATCGCATGGCGGGTCTTTCGCATTGTGATTTGCGATTTGTCATTGACTTGAATGCTTGATTGGCATGAATACGTTGGCACGCCTACGTTGCGTTGGTCTGGATGACGTTGTATGGTTAGGGAAGTTCGAAAACCGTGATATTTCGCGTCGGACTTTCAGTGGCGGAAATTTCCGTATCTCTTTTTACAGCTGTTGCAGGCGTGTGCTTGCGAAAGCTAGGGGAAAGGCAAAAACCAGTGGCAACCAGCCCGAATCTTGAAGACATGAAACTGCCTGAGCTCAAGGAGCTCGCCAAGCAGATGGGCCTTCGTGGCACCTCCACCATGCGTAAGCCGGAACTTATCGCGACGCTTCAGGCCGCTCGTTCCGGCGGTGAAGCGCCTGCCGGTGTGACCGTGCGAGCTCCGAAGTCCGCTGCACCGGCCGCTCCGGTGGCTCCTGCTGAAGCCCAAACCGCAGACGCTGAGGTCGCGGCGAACACGGCTGAGGAATCCGGCAAGTCCAACGAGGCTGCCGAAAGCAAAGCCAACGAGGCTGAGCAGTCCGAAAAGCAGACGGCCAAAACCGTTAGGAAGACCCTTGCCGGACGTGCTGATAGCGCTGAGCGTGCGGAGCGCTCCGAACAGACGGAACGTGCCGAGCGCACCGAGCGTGCTGACCGTCGCAAGCAGGCTGAGGCTCCGACGAGCGAGGAGGCGGCCGATGTCATGGCCGCGGTGAACGCCCTGGACAGCATCGATGAGGCTCCGAAGCGCCGTCGCCGCCGTGATGCGGACGCTGCCACCGATCTGCTGGCCGAACTGGGATTGGACGATGCTTCGCCGAAGCAGGATGATCGTCGTCGCCATCGTAAGGATGATGCGTCCGACGTTGAGCCGCGCCGTCGCCGTCGTGCGGTGGAAGGGCCGAAGGATGAGGACGTTGTGCGCGATCTTGATGACATTCTCGCCACGTTGCCTTCGCAGGGCAGTGATGATGACGAACGTCGTGACGAGGCTGAAGACGGTGATTTCGCGCGTCGTGGTCGCGGTCGCGTCAGCGATAGGGGTGACCGCGTGGATCGTCGTGGCCGTCGCCTGCGTGGCCGTGACCGCGATTATGACGAGCGTGACGAGCGTCGTGGCCGTACCGGCGACCGTAACAATGATCGCAACGAGCGTAACGATCGCGTCGAGCGCAACGAGCGCACGGATCGCAATGTTGAACGCGAACAGCGTCACGAGGAGCCGAAAGAGGATCTCGTGCCTGTCGCGGGCATCGTCGACGTGCTCGATTCCTACGCTTTCGTGCGTACCTCCGGCTATTTGCCGGGTCCGAACGACGTGTACGTTTCCATGGGCCAGGTCAAGAAGTATGGGCTGCGCAAGGGTGATGCCGTGCACGGTTCCATCCGTACCCCGCGTGAGGGCGACCGCCGCAACCAGCGTCAGAAGTTCGTGCCGCTGCAGTCCATCGACTCCATCAACGGCATGACCGTGGAGGCCGCACAGAACCGTCCGCAGTTCAACAAGCTCACTCCGCTGTATCCGCAGGAGCGTCTGAAGCAGGAAACCGCGCCGAACAAGCTCACCGGCCGCCTCATCGACATCGTGGCGCCGATCGGCAAGGGCCAGCGTGGCCTGATCGTGTCTCCGCCGAAGGCCGGCAAGACCATCACCCTGCAGAACATCGCCAACGCGATCGCCACCAACAATCCGGAAGTCCACCTGATGGTCGTGCTCGTGGACGAACGTCCGGAAGAGGTCACCGATATGGAACGTACGGTGCAGGGCGAGGTCATTTCCTCCACCTTCGACCGTCCGGCCTCCGACCACACCACCGTCGCCGAACTCGCCATCGAACGCGCGAAGCGTCTCGTGGAGCTTGGCCAGGACGTGGTGGTGCTGCTTGATTCCATGACCCGTCTGGCCCGTGCCTACAACATCGCCGCTCCGGCGTCCGGCCGTATTCTTTCCGGTGGTGTGGATGCCCAGGCGCTGTACCCACCGAAGAAGTTCTTCGGTGCCGCTCGTAACATCGAAAACGGCGGCTCTCTGACCATCATCTCCTCCGCACTGGTGGAAACCGGCTCCAAGATGGACGAGGTGATTTTCGAGGAGTTCAAGGGCACCGGCAACATGGAGCTGCGCCTGAGCCGCGAACTGGCAGACAAGCGCCTGTTCCCGGCCATCGACGTGAACGCTTCCGGCACCCGTCGCGAGGAACTCATCACCGATCCGCAGGAGCTGCCGATCATCTACCGTCTGCGTCGTCTGCTTGGCGGTCTGGAGCCTGAGCAGGCTTACCAGACGCTTGTGCCGCGTCTGAAGAAGACCGCGACCAACCGTGATTTCATGGCGTCGCTGATCCAGCAGAGCGGCAATACCGCGAATAACGGCAACAGCTAATCGCAGGTAATCGCAATCTGCGGTTACGCATCCAAGGGTCGTATGACAATCGCCATGCGGCCCTTTTGTTTCGTTCGGCTGTCTTTCTGTTCGGCTGTTTTTCCGTTTTGCAGTTTTCAACTACTTTCGAATGCGTTTCGATTGTTTTTCGAAAGTTCCGCACGATTCGGCAATGTGGATGATCACGTTGTGGACATACGGTATGTAAAAATCGACGCACGAAAAAATACGAAATCGAAAGTAAAAAGACGAAAATAGTATTGCTATATAGGGGGTATATGAAAAAAATAGGAGAAAAATGATTGAAAATCGAAATTCGTTGGAAATGTTACGAAAATGCAGTTGACGGATTGTGTGTTGGGGTGGGTATGGTAATGGACGGAAACGTGAGCTGCATAGGGGAGTCGGTCCTACCGGACTGATGCAGAATGCTTGTTGGAAAGGGGCATCTATGACAGGCAATGGCAACGAACCCGACACCACGCATGCGAGCGTGGGCCAATTCGACGATATCGACGAGACCATTCTCAGCATACTGGAGAAAGACGGCCGCGCTACGCTGTCTCAGCTTTCGGACGCTACGGGACTGTCGATTTCCGCGGTGCAATCGCGCGTGCAGAAACTGGAACGTCGTAATGTGATTCTCGGCTACAAGGCCGTTATCGACGATGAAAAGCGTGGCCTCGCCGTACGTGCCTACATTGCGGTCACGCCGATCGATTATTCCAAGGAAGCCGAGATTCCCGCCAAATTGCAGGATATCGAAGGCATCATGTCGTGCGATTCCGTGGCTGGGTCACCCAGCTACATGCTGACCGTGCGCGCAGCCTCGCCAAGCAAGCTTGAGGATCTGCTGAACGTCATCCACCAAACGGTGCCGGTGAGCACGGAAACCACGATTGTGCTGCAACGGTACTTCTCCAAGTGACATGCGCGCGGTAGTCTTGTACGCATGAGCGATAGCGAACATGACTGGCTTCGGCCAGAAGAAGAGCATGAAACCGAAACCGTCATCGATGCGGGCACCGCGCAAAGCAATCCCGAGGTTGCCGATGCCGTGGCGAAAATCGCTGCATTGCGCCAGTCGATCGACAATGTCGACACGGCCATCGTTTCCCTACTGGCGGAACGCTTCAAATACACGTCCCAAGTGGGTGTGCTGAAAGCCCGCGCGGGTTTCGCGCCGGCCGATTACAAGCGTGAGGATTACCAGATCGAACGGTTGCACCGCATTGCTGTCGATGCCGGGTTGGATCCCGACATCGCCGAAATGTATCGCGAATTCGTGGTGACCGAAGCCAAGCGCAGGCATAAGCGCATCGCCGAGAACGGCGTCGATCCGGGTGTGCTCGACGTATTCGCCTGACCTGTCTGTTTTCCGCGAAATCGTTTCTTGCCGGGGCATGCCGCGCGCTACATTGATTGCTTTGGAACGTTGTTTTGATTGCGATTGAGAGGCTCGGCATGCGTCGTTCTGTTGCGTTTCGTGCATCTTGTGCCCATCATGCCGATAGCACGCGTGGTGAGCGTGATATGCGTGTGGCGAGTGTCCATCTGCGGCACATGCTGGCTGCGTCCATTGCGGTAACGCTGGTTTCGGCGGCTCCCGTATGCGCGGTCGGGGTTTCGAATGTGGTTGATGCGGTGCGTCGGAACGGCGAGTACGTCTCGGCGGTGGCCTCGCACGATGTGATGAGCGCATATGAGTCCGTTGATGAGCCGGGCCGCTTGTATTTGACGAGTGACGCCGCTTCTGCAACTGATACGGACATGAATGCAGATGAGGGCGCGACGTCTTCGCAGCGCGTGCCGCAAGAGCGTGTGGAACTGCCGTGGGATATAACGGCGACCTTTACTTTGGACGGTCCGACCGTCAGCGCATCCAAGATTTCCGGTGCATCGGGCGTGGTCGGCATCCGCATCGATCTGAAATCGGAACGACCGGAGGAAACGGCTGATCTGACGCCGATCGTCGCGTTCACCATTCCCAACCGCGTCGGCAATGACGCGACCTCAGACGAAGGCGTGCTTGTGTCTGCCGGCAATTCGTCGACATTGGTCGCTGCGGTAGGCAAGCCGGGTGAGGATCTTACGATTCATACGTATGTGACTGCGAAAAACTTCACCATGAGTTCGCTGTCTGTCGCCGCTGTTGCCTGCGATTCCGAAAGAACTGGCTGCTATGGCAATCTCACCAGTTTGACCGATCGCGCATCCACATTGGTGGATGGTTTGACGAATGTCGGATCGCAACGCAACCATGAGCTCATCGCGCAGCTCGAACAACTGCGCGATCATGAAAAGGAGCTTGCCGAAACGACCATCGCCCAGCGTGAGCAGGAACATGAGCAGGCGTTCAACGGGTATATCGACGCGTACGTCGGCTCGTATACGACGCATCTTTCCGGATCGATTGGCGATACCACGCAACTTACCGCCATTCTCGGCACCGCGGCCGAATTGAACGGCGATACTGCGGTGGCGCAGTCCGTGGTCGATCTGGCCAACGCGGTCAACGATGTGAGCGCCGCATACCGACATACGGGTGCCGCCGACGCGGTGAACGAGGTGATTCGCACCATCGAACAGCGTGGCACATCCGGTTTGGTGGCGGAACTCAACAAGCGTGCGGGCGAGGAGCAGCAGCGTGGCGCCAAGGATTACAGTGCCGGCCAGTCGCAGCTTTCTTCGGCGATGATTCCGTATTCCATGGATTTCACCGACGCGTACACCGCTCGGCTTAAGGAATTGGGGGCTTCCGCAGGTTCGGCGCAAAACTTGGAATCTCAGGCGATTGCGGATGTGCGCAACAGCATTGACGGCAATGAGAAGTTGAAGTCGGCTTCAAGCAAGGTTGACGATGCGATGCAGACGTTGGCGGATGCGAGCGAGCACACGGGTCAGGCCAGTGCGTTCCACGAGATCGTGCTTCGTTTTGCGGATCAGCTTGATGCAGGTGATGATTCGACCAGTTCCGACGATACTGTCGATGGTTCGGAAGTTACGTTGAAGGGGTCTATGGGACTTGCCTCGGCTTCGGAGACGTCGCTTGCGGGCCGTGCCGAGCGGGCGCGTATCAAGGCCCAACGCAAAGAGGAACGCGCGCAGGCGGATGCGGCCAATCAGCAGAACGCTTCCGACGGTACTGCGGCCAGCTTGGTGGACGACAAGAACGCCATCAGCATGGATGATGTGATGAGCTACGCGGGCGGCCTGCGATCGTCATTTGGCGCGGCTGCCGATACCACGTCGAAGAACGTTGCGAAAGTCGGGGGAGTGGAATCAAAGAAATCCAGCGATGGCGATTCGGTAGATTCCGCATCTGAAAATACTGGAACAACAGGAAAAACCGCATCTTCCGAAATGTTGATGACAAGTGCGTTGCCGATTGCAGCATACGGCATTGCTGGTTCCGGAAATCGCACGTTGATTGTGCCTGATAATAGCGATTTGATTGACGAGACCGTTGAAATTGCGGCCGCTGCCGAAATATTGCAGCAGGCTTTGCAGAAGCTGTATCCGGATATGCCTGTGCAATCGCAGCCTGCTAAGGCCGCGCAATCTCAATATCTGCTTGCAGTTCCCGTTTTATAAAAATGTATAAACATAGGATCCAGATACACAAAGAGGGGGCCTTCCAATCGTGGAAGATCCCCTCTTAGGCTTTTTTAGCCGGCTGAGCCGTTAAGCAGACAGTCCTGTGGACTGTCTGTAGGTGAAGTGAACGGCTTTGCCACGAAGGCTGCCGGTTTCACCTACAGTTGCCATTAGTTCTTCGACTTTTTAGCCGGCGGCTCTCCAAGTTCGCTGTCGGCCACAATCACGTCGATGGCGGCTTCGGCATCAGCCTTGGCCTCCTTGACGGCTTCCTTGGCTGCTTCGGCGGTTTCCTTGACGGCCTTCAGTGCGGCGGCCGCTCCCATGAAGGAGATGCGTCCGACCACGCGACCGGCCTCGGCGATATCGCCCAATGCGCTTTCGATGGATTCGCGCGCTTCATCGGAAACGCCCAGCTGTACGGAAAGGATCGGGGTCTTCATCGAAACCTTGGCCTTCGACTTGATGCCACGCAGCGCGGCCAGAGCTTCACCGGCATGGGTGAGCAGCTCCGGGGAGACGGCTGCTGCGGCCGCATCGTACGTTTCAGCCTTCGGCCATGCGGCGTGGTGCACGGAGCCTTCGCCCTCATGCATCCAGCTCCACACTTCTTCGGTGGCGTACGGCAGGTACGGTGCCAGCAGGCGTGCGAAGGCATCCAAGCCCAGTCCCAGCGCGGTGCGAGCGGACTTCACGGCCTTCTCGCTCGGCACATGGCCGGTGGAGTCTGCGGTGCCGTACGCGCGGTTCTTGACCAGCTCGATGTAATCGTCGCAGAACTGCCAGAAGTAGTTTTCGATGACTTCCAAAGCCTTGGAATGCTCGTAGTTGTTGAGGCTTTCGGTGGCTTCGCGCACTACGAGGGCCATCTTGGCCATGGCTGCGCGGTCCAGCGGCTCGGTCACGTCGGCAGGGTTCCAGCTTGCGGTTGCCGGAGCGCCCACATGGTGGTTCTCATCCTCACGGCCGATGGCCAGTGCGAACTTGGTGGCGTTGAGCAGCTTGATGGCCAAACGGCGGCCGATCTTCATCTGGCCTTCGTCGTAGGTGGCATCCAGGCCCAAACGTGCCGCAGCGGCCCAATAACGCACCGCGTCGGCGCCGAACTGCTTGATCGGCTTGTCTGGCACAACTACGTTGCCCTTGGACTTCGACATCTTCTTGTGATCCGGATCAAGAATCCATCCAGACAGGGTGGCATTGGCCCACGGCAGACACTTGTTCTCGAGATGCGCGCGATCCACGGTGGAGAACAGCCAGGTGCGGATGATGTCCTGACCCTGCGGACGCAGATCCATCGGGAAGGTGGCGTTGAAAATTGCCTGGTTCTCTTCGCCTGGCTCTTCCCAGCGGGTCACGATCTGCGGGGTGAGCGACGAGGTCGCCCACGTATCCATGATGTCAGGTTCGGCGGTGAAGCCACCGGGCACGTCGCGCTGGTCCTCGCTGTAGCCTTCCGGCACATCGTCGGTCGGATCGATCGGCAAGCGGTCCTCGCTCGGCACGATCGGATGATCGTAATCGGCGGTGCCATCTTCCTTCACCGGATACCACAGCGGGAACGGCACGCCGAAGAAGCGCTGACGGGAGATCAGCCAATCGCCATTCAGGCCGTTCACCCAGTTTTCGTAACGCACGCGCATGAAATCAGGATGGAAGTTCAGTTCGCGACCGCGTTCGATCAGTTCGGCGTTCAGCTTCTGATCGGTGCCGCCGTTCTTGAGGTACCACTGGCGGGAAGTGACGATTTCGAGCGGCTTGTCACCCTTCTCGTAGAAGTTCGTCATACGCTTGGTCGGAGTCGGTTCGCCGTCAAGATCGCCGGATTCGCGCAGTGCGTCGACGATGATCTTGCGTGCGGAGAATGTCGTCTTGCCGGCGGTTTCCTGGAAGACGCGCTTGCCTTCCTCGTCTTCGATCCAGTCCGGGGTGTCCATCACGATGCGTCCGTTGCGCTGGATGATGGAACGCAGCGGCAGGTTCAGATCACGCCACCACTCAACGTCGGTCACGTCACCGAACGTACAGCACATGGCGATACCTGCGCCCTTGTCCATTTCCGCGGCCTTGTGCGCCAGAATCGGCACCTTCACGTGGAACAGCGGGGAGTAGACGTACTGGCCGAAATACGGCTTGTAACGCTCGTCATCCGGGTGCGCGATCAGTGCGCCGCAGGCTGCCAGCAGTTCCGGACGGGTGGTTTCGATGTAGATCGGAGTGCCGTCTTCGAAGCGGAACGCCACCTTGTGGTAGAAGCCCGGATATTCGCGGGATTCCAGCTCGGCCTGGGCCACTGCGGTCTGGAAGGTCACATCCCACAGGCCCGGAGCGTCTTTCTGATACGCTTCGCCGCGGGCCAGATTGCGCAGGAACGCCTTCTGGGCCACGCGCTGCGGGTGCTCGCCGATGGTGTGGTAGGTCTGCGTCCAGTCGATGGACAGGCCGAGGGAACGCCACAGCGCCTCGAACTGCTTCTCATCCTGGGCGGTGAGCTTCTCGCACAGTTCGATGAAGTTCTTACGGGAGATCGGAACCTGATCCTTGGCGTCGATCTTCTTGCCATCGGTGCCTTCGAACGGCGGCACGAAATCAGGATCGTACTTGAGGGAGGTGTCCACACGCACGCCGTAATAGTTCTGCACACGGCGTTCGGTTGGCAGGCCGTTGTCATCCCAGCCCATCGGGTAGAACACGTCGTAGCCGTTCATGCGCTTGAATCGCGCGATCACATCGGTATGCGTGTACGAGAACACGTGGCCCACGTGCAGGTGGCCGGAAACGGTGGGCGGCGGGGTGTCGATGGAGTACACGGCCTTGCGGTCGCGGGTGCCCTGGAACTTGTAGACTTCGCTTTCGTCCCAGACTTCGCGCCACTTGTCTTCGAGACCGTCCACGCCGACCTTGTCGGGCAGCGGCGTGAGGTTCGCGTTGATGGTAGTATCTTGGCTTTCAGTCATAAACGCTAGTCTAGAAAGCGAATGTGACAACTTACGGAACTGCAGCCGAATGCCGAAATCGCAAGAAAATCAGCGCAACACACGGATTGTTCGCAGTGTTCGGCGATTGATTGACAATCGCGGGAAAATCACTGCAACTTCACTCTGCTCAACGGCAGCAGACGGTCGGTCAGATTTTTCGGATATCCCTGCAATTGGTCGCTTACCGCCATGAAATTCTTGCGCGTGTACAGCCAGTCGCTTGCCGCGTTTTCGCTGACGGCGCGTGCATACGTGCGCATGCGTGCCTGATAATCGTCATCATTGGTGGCCGCCATCGCGTCCGCATATGCCTGCTGCACATCGCCGTTCTCATAATGGAACACGCTTTGGCCGTCGGTGAATACGCTCGCATCGTTTTCGCCGCTCATGGTGGTGAGCGCGATATTGTAGGTGCCCGCGTTCATGCGTTCCGTGACTTGCGCCGCGGAATCGAGCACTTCCAGATTGACGCCGATATTGAGCTGTTCGATCGCCGATTTCACGGTGTTGCCGATCTGCTCATATTCCTTGGGCACCAGCAGATCGATATCGGCGATATAGTATGCGCCGAAATAGCTGCGCATCTGCTGGCCCTGCTCAAGATTGTAGGGGAACAGTTCGCTCAGATCCTCATACCCGTCTTCCAGCGGGCTTATCGGGCCTCCGAGCGGCGAATAGGCGTCCGGAGCGTCTTTGGCGATGGTCTGCGCGTCGATGGCGTATCTCGTCATTTTGCGGATCTGCTCGTCGGAGAACGGGCTTTCGGTGCCGTTATTGAAGGCGAGCATCACTTTGTCGAAGCTGATGCCGCTGTCGGAGTTGATGCCGCTTTGCTGGTTGAGCTCATCGGCGGCAGACGCGCTCAACGGCAATGCCATGCTGATTTTCTTGGCTTCCATGGCGCTGACCAGCGAATCTTCGGAAGCGTAGTAATACAGCGTTATTTGCGATGCGGCGGCTTTGGTGCCCCAATACGAGTCGTTGCGCTGCAGCACGATCTGTGTTTTCGACGAGGCTTCCACGGTGAACGGTCCCGATCCCACGGCTTTCTTGCCGTAATTCGCCGTGCTTTCCTCATCGTAAACAATGCCGGCACGCCCGCTCAACGCGCGCAGCAGGCACGGATTCGGCTGATTGAGGGTGATGACCACCGTTTTTTCGTCGGGATTGGTGATTTCCTTGAGACTACCAAGTTGGTCGGATCCCACGTAATTGTTGTTGATGACGTTTTGCAGCGACCAGACCACGTCGGACGAGTCGAGTTTATGGCCGTTGGCGAAGGTCATGTTGCTGTTGAGTGTGAACGTGTAGGTCAGTCCGTCGTCGGAAATCTGCCATGATTTCGCGATTGACGGCTGCAGTTTGTTGGTTTCGCTGCGTGACACCAGGGTTTCGTACACGTTTTCGAGCAGCGCCTGCTCCAGCGCGGTGCCCTGTTCGGTGCGGATGTCGAGCGATTCCGGCGCGCTGCCCTGAATGCCGATGGCCACGGAGGAGTCGGAAACGAGCGTGGTGAAGGAGGTAATCGGATTTTTGCGGTTCGTCAGCGACCAGCCCAGCCAGGTCATGACGCTGAGCATGATGGCGACGCCGAAAAAGATCAGCCATCGCGTGATTTCGGCTTTCAGCTTGGCTTCCCGCCCGTTTTCTTCTTCCATGGTGTCTTCCATGGTGCTGAGTCTAGTTGGCACAGGCTACAGCGGGCATGCGCGTTACGCTGCGAATGCGCTCGGACAGGTGTCGTTAAGGGGGCAGTTGAGGCAGTCGGGCTTGCGCGCATGGCATATGGCACGACCATGCAATATCAGCCTGTGAGACAGGTCCGTCCACTCTTCGGGCGGGAAGCAGGCGGTGATCTCTCGTTCGATGGCTTTGGGGTCGGGGGAGCCGCTCGCCCAGTCCGAACGCCAGCGCAGCCGCCCGGTCACACGGATCACATGCGTGTCGACAGGGAATCCCGGCACGCCAAAAGCATTGCCAAGCACCACGTTCGCGGTTTTGCGCCCGACCCCGGGCAGACTTGTCAAAGCATCCATGGTTTGCGGCACCTCGCCGTCGAACCGTTCGCACAATGCGTAAGAAAGTCCGATGATGTTCTTTGCCTTCGTATGATGAAATCCGATGGAATGAATGATGCTTTCCACGTGTTCGGGATTGGCGCTCGCAAGTGCGGCCGGTCCCGGATATTCGCCGAATAATTCCGGTGTGACCATATTCACGCGTTTGTCGGTGGTTTGCGCGCTTAGCACGGTCGCCACCAGCAGCTCAAACGGGTTTGAAAAATTCAGCGCGCATTTCGGATGCGGAATCTCCTCGCACAATACGGCGTATTCCTGATGCATGCGTGACAGTCGCGCTTGTTTCGATTCCCGGGGCATGGCACCAGTCTACCGTCGCATGAATATGCAATCGCGCGTACGAAAGTGAGATAGCCGACAGTCAGATCGCAAGTATCGTGGCAATCGCAAGCATCGCAAATCGCAGGCAATGCTTGCAATGCGAATAGTGCGACAATCAGTTTTCGCTCGAAGCGTTGTGGGCTGCGGCGTCCTTGGCTGCCGCCTCGCCTTCCTCTTCTTCCGGAGGATCAAAACGATAGCCGACATTGCGCACGGTACCGATCACATGCTCGTATTCGCCGCCCAGCTTGGCGCGAAGACGACGGATATGCACGTCGACGGTGCGGGTGCCGCCGTAATAGTCATAGCCCCACACTTCCTGCAGCAGCTGCGCGCGGGTGAACACGCGTCCCGGATGCTGCACGAGGTACTTGAGAAGCTCGAACTCCTTGTATGCCAAGTCGATCGGATGCCCATGCAGACTTGCCGTATAGCCGTTGGTGTCCACCACCAGGTCGCCGGAGTGGATCATGCCGTCTTCGTTCTGCACGCCCGATTCTCCGGAACCGGAAACCGCATTGACCGGCGAGTTGCCGCGCTCGGATACCAAGCGAAGACGCCCCTCAACTTCGGCCGGGGAAGCGGACGCCACCACCACGTCGGCGATGCCCCACTGCGAATTGACCACGGTGAAGCCACCCTCGGTGAGGACGAGCACGATCGGCGTGGACAGTCCGGATGCATGAATCAGGCGGCACAATGTTTTCGCCGTGGCCAGATCATCTCGCGCATCCAGAAAAAGAATGGTGTTTTCCGGCATTTTCACCAGACTTGCCGCGTCCATTGGTAGCACGCGTACGCGGTGGGAAAGCAGCGCCAGAGAAGGAAGCACGGTAGCTGGGTCGCTAGCGAACGTCATAAGCGTCAGATCCGTCACGTTAGCTCCCTTTGTCTCTTGTACTGGTTTTGTATCGTTGCCGCGATTGTACTCTTGTTGTGTGTTGTCGGCGTTTCATTAATTTTATCTGAACTATGTGGACACTTGCGGCTACATTTAATGGTATCGCATACGTAATGACCACATTATGGAAAATCATGAAAAGGGGACGAAATGACCGCCTCTGAAAAAGTTGCCGTCAAGTCGGCTCAGAAAGCCTCGTTCGGCAAGGTGTTTGCCGTCCAAATCGCCGCATATGTGGTGCTGGTTGTGCTTGCTCTGATTCCCGGCATTTCCTATGGGAATGCGGAAGAGCCCGCAATCGTGTCGTTCACGGTTGTGGCTTCCGTGGCGATGATTGCGCTGCTTGCCGTGTTCAACCCGTTCCGCGATGGTGTTGCGGGGCATGCGATTTCCGTGATTGCGGGCTTGCTTTCCGTGGTGTGTGCCACGACGATGATGCTCGGACGTGCGATTTTCCCTGCCGGTTTGGGTGACGAAGACACGTTTTGGATGCAGGAAGGCTGGATCGCCGGCGTCGGCGGTCTGCTGATCCTGCTGATTGTGGTTTCGTTCGGGCGTCAGATGGCGCGTGAGAACCGTACGCATCTGATTCGTTCGCTGTCGCACAATGTTGTGGAAGGCGTTGCCATGATTGGCAGCGCGGGCTGGTGCTTCCTATCGACGCTGCTGCCGATTCGTTCCGGCGAAAACGCGGCTTCCACCGATTATGGCTCGACGACGGCGTGGGCTGTTGCGGTGATTGTGGCGTTGTTGCTGATTATCGCGCTTGACGCGTGTTCGTATTGGTGGAATCGTGATGCCGATCCCGATCCGCAATCCAAGAATCCGTGGATCGGCATTGCGCTGCTGCCGGTTATGATTTCCGGAATTGTGGTCGGTATCGCATCGTACGCGACCGTCATGTTCTAATAGTGTGATTCCTGCAATCGCGAGAAAACGCGAAAGCGCAGGAAAATAATCGCAAGTATTTGCGGCAAGCGGTAATGTAAAAGCCCATAATCATGTGCGATTACGGGCTTTTACTGTAAGTTTGTATATTTATTTGTATATCTGATTTGCGATTATTATGCGAGGAATCCGAGATGTTCCAGCAATACTTTCACGCCGATCAGAATAAGCACGACGCCACCTGCGATCTGTGCGGGCTTCTGCCAGCGCGAGCCGAACGCGCGACCGATATACAGACCGGCTGCGGAGAACAGGCCGGTGGTGATGCCGATGATGATCACTGAAATCCAAATGTTCAACGACATGAATGCGAAACTGACGCCGACGGCGAATGCGTCGATGCTGCAGGCCACGGCGAGCGGAAGCATGTGCTTCCAATCGAAATCAGCGGTTTCCTTGGCGTTCTCTTCATCCTCTTCGAATGCTTCACGCACCATGTTGCCGCCGATGAGGGCGAGCAGGCCGAAAATGATCCAATGGTCGACGGCGGTCACGTATTTGCTGAACGTGGAGGCGGCGAAATAGCCGAGCAGTGGGAAAAGCGCCTGAAATCCGCCGAACCAGAGGGCGGTTTTGAACGCGTCGAGGCCGCGTAGTTTTTTGACGGTGAGACCTTTGCCGATGGAAACGGCGAATGTGTCCATCGATACGGAAACGGCAATAAGTAATGTTTGAATCAACATAGCTGGTATATAGGTTCATCCCGCCGGTTTCCCACGGGATGGGCCTCGACGGAGTCTCACGTCCGCCTACGCCTAGGGGTACCGACATAGAACTGCCGCGCCAGCCAGCGGGCTTTGAATTCTGCGAATACTGTTCGCATGCCGTGAATTACGTGTTCCACTATAGCGGCCCCGGCGAATATGCGCGTGCAGTATGAGTGTATCCCGTCTGCGGGCTGTTTCTTCCACTCGCTGGAGGAATCTGGGCACTTGGAGGGTATGGTTTTGTCCGTTTTCCTCCAATCGGTGGAGGAATCTGCCCGCTGAGAAGTTGATTTGCGGGCATTTTCTTCCAGTGACTGGCGGAATCTGGACGTTGGAAGGTATGCAAAAGCCCGTTGACGTGTGCGAGTGCGTACGTCAACGGGCTTTCCTCGGATTGCTACCTAAAGCTATCTAGAAAGGCGTGGAAATCACTTCTCGGATTCTTCGAGGCGCTTGCGGGCGGCCACGATTTCTTCCTCGGCCTTGGCGGCACCGGTCCAGTAATCGCCCGGCAGCACTTCCTTGCCCGGCTCCAGAGCCTTGTACTGCTCGAAGAAGTGCTTGATTTCAGCCTTGTGGTACTCGGAAACGTCTTCGACATCCTTGATGTCGTCGAAACGTACGTCAGCCGGCACGCACAGCACCTTGTCATCTCCGCCAGCCTCGTCGACCATGTGGTACAGGCCAACGGCGCGGCATTCCACCACGCAGCCCGGGAACACGGAGTTCGGGATCATGACGAGCGCGTCGAGCGGATCGCCATCCTCGCCCAGAGTGCCGTCGATGTAGCCATAGTCATCCGGGTAACCCATGGAAGTGAACAGGGTGCGGTCCAGGAACACGCGGCCGGTCTCGTGGTCCACTTCGTACTTGTTCTTGGAGCCGCGCGGAATTTCCACCACGACGTTGAAGGTTTCTGCCATGTCATTTCTCCTTGAGATTGGGCAGTTTGCATTATCAGTAACCACAATACCGCTTTCCACCGAAGTGGAACCGGTATTGTGGTATGAATCGAAACGAATTTCTAGTCGAGCTGACCGAGATTAATCAGATCGATTGAGACTCAATCAGTCTTCGACTACGGTGAGCACGTGTGCCACGTCGGCCCAAGGGGCGAGCGAAACGTAGTTGTCGTAACCCCATTCGAAGTCGCGGCCGGTCAGCTCATCATGCACCTTGAGCGGCTTGTCGGTGGCGAAACCGAAGTCGCCAAGCTCGATGTGCACAATGGACTGGTGCGCGTTGTGTCCGTCGAGGTTCACGATCACGATCATCGTATCTGCCTTGCCGGTACCGGTCAGTTCGGCCGGAGTCTGACGCAGGAATGCGATCACGCCCGCGTCGTCGCTCGGCAGAATGTGCAGGTTGTGGTAGCTGCGGCAAGCCGGGTGAGTGTCACGGATCTTGTTGAGCGAGGTCAGCAGTTCGGCGATGCCGTACTTTTCGGTGCTGTCCCAATCGCGCACCTTGACTTCGTACTTCTCGTTGTCGATCTGCTCTTCGAAGCCCGGACGCTGCTTGTTTTCGATCAGCTCGTAGCCGTTGTAAATACCCCAGCTCGGGCTGCCCATAGCGGCGAGCACCGCACGCACCGCATGGCCGGCAATGCCGTTGTCGCGCACGTAGGCGGTGAGAATATCCGGAGTGGTGGGCCAGAACGTGTTGTGCTGGTAGAAGCCGCCATTGCCGTTGGTCTCTTCGAGGTACTCTTCGAGCTCTTCCTTGGTGTTACGCCACGGGAAGTAGCAGTGCGACTGCGTGAAGCCCACATAGCTCAGCGCGCGCATCATGCCCGGGCGGGTGAACGCCTCGGCAAGGAACAGCACTTCCGGATGCTTCTTCGTAACGGCGGCAATCACATCCTGCCAGAAACGCACCGGCTTGGTGTGAGGATTGTCAACGCGGAAGATCGTCACACCCGCCTTGACCCACAGATCCATAATGCGTTCGACTTCCTTTTCGATGCCTTCCATGTCGGCATTGAAGTCGATCGGGTAAATGTCCTGATACTTCTTCGGTGGATTCTCTGCGAATGCGATGGTGCCGTCCGGCTTGGTGCGGAACCAGTTCGGATGCGCCTTGACCCACGGATGGTCAGGCGAGCACTGCAAAGCGAAATCAAGCGCGATTTCCAAGCCCAGCTCGTGGGCGCGCTCGCAGAATGCCTTGAAATCGTCCATGGTGCCAAGCTGCGGGTCAACGGTGTCGTGGCCACCCAGTTCGGAGCCGATGCCGAACGGGGAGCCCGGATCGTTCGGGCCGGCTACCAGGGAATTGTTGCGTCCCTTGCGGTTGGTCACGCCAATCGGGAAGATCGGCGGCAAATACACAATGTTGAAGCCTTCGGCTGCGGCGCGTTCCAAGCCGGCGATCGACGTCTTGAGGTTGCCGGGAACGATCTTGCCGTCTTCACCGTAGTAGGCTCCTTCGGAACGTGGGAAGAACTGATACCAGGAGGCGAAGCTGGACTTCGGGCGTTCCACACGGAAACGCTGCGGATTCGACTCGGACAGGCCGTCGCGCAACGGGTTGGTTTCGTGCAGCTGCTCGATGTCGCTGCTCTGGACTGCGGCGAGACGCTCTTCGGCGCTCAGCGACTTGTTTTCCATGGTCTTGGCGGCGTCGCGCAGCACCTTCTTGTCGGCTGCGGAAAGCTTGGAATCCTTCGCGTCAGCCCAACGTGCGAGCAGCTGTGCGCCGGATTCCAGCGCATTCTCCACGTCGTCATTCACTTTAACCTTGATGGCGGCGTCGTGCAGCCAAGACTGGTAGGTGTCTTCCCAGCCTTCGATCACGATCTGCCATTTGCCCAGCTGACGCTTGACGGCGGCATAATCGGCATCCCACGGCTTCAGATCGCTGTGTTCGCCGATCTTGACCATGGCTTCCCAGCGGTCGAGGCCCGGATTGGTGCAGGTCATGGCGAAACGTTCAACCTCGCGGCCGCGTGCGTTACGCACGGACACGGTCGCTCCTGCCTTGGTGCGGCCTTCGATGAACACTTGGGCGGTGACGTTGAATGCTTCGCCGAGCTCCACGCGTGCCGGGAACAGGCCGTTCTCAACGTTCGGGGTGATGTCGAGCACGTTCACGCGGCCGAACTGTTCGGGGCTGGTGCGTTCGATGACGGGGGCTGGGGCTTCGCCGACCGTTTGCGGTGCGGCGGCCTTCGCTTTGGTGGTGCGCTTGCGAGCGGTGGATGCCGTGGACTTTTTGGCTGCGGCGGTGCGCTTGCTAGGCGTCTGAGACGTTGCCGATGCCGTTTTGGCGGCCGCGCTTTTGGCGGTCGTCTTCTTGACGGCTGGTTGCTTGGTTGCGGTGGTGCGCGGTTCCGCGCTCTTATCTTCTTCTGCCATACCGCCGATTATAGAGGAGAAAAGGTGGATTTGGGTGAACTATCTTCCGACCAGCGATTTCCACCCTTTGTGGATAACTTGTTTACCTACGATTGATAAAACGTTTTTTGTGGATAAGTTACGTTTGCTGACAAGCGAAGTTGTCCACAAAAACGGCAAAAAGAACGTCCTCCGACCACAACCCTTGAAAAAGGCCATGTGGCAATCGCAAGTATGCAAGCCTGTTGAATTACGACAACAACGATGTGCATATCGAAAGGACGATGCGATGAATGCGATGAAACGACATACGCTTGCGATTCTGGCCGCGGTATTGGCGGCCTGCATCATAATCGTGGGAATGACCTGCCCGGCCGCGCTGGCCGCCGAACAGCTGCTGCGCGCGAACGGCAAGCATTACAACTATTTTCTCGATGGAAAACCGTATGTGATCGGGGTGAACGCGGAATCGAGATCGGGCAAATTCTATTATTGCCGGCAAATCGAAAGCATGACCGACTATAAGGTCACCGAAACCACCACCGTGGAAAATACGGAAGCGGCGCGGCGCCTCGCATGGCTGCTGTCCGAATATCAACATGACGGGGAACCGGTGCTCACGTATGCGGCGATCGGCGTGCTGGTGCACCGCAACTATGACGACCAAAAGGTGTGGGTCAGGCATGAGCAATACCTCTTCTCGGTGATGGACGGGCTGGAAAGCAAGGTCAACGAGCTTTGGGAGGAGGCCGCGAACAAGCTGCCGGTTTCTTCGAGGGTGACGCGTGATGATCGGCAGGGATTGCGGTCCGGAAGCCTGTTCGTGCAGTTGCTGGATTCGAGTGGACAGCCGATCGAGGGCGTATTCACGGCGACGATCGAAGGTCCGGCCGTGTTTGACGAGGACGACGAGCCCACGGCAGTCGGCTGGGCCGAACTGGAGGGAACCACCGTGTATTGGCATGCAACGGGTGCCGGCGAGGTCAATATCAAGGTCGGATACCAGTCCGTGGGATTGGATGAGGCCGTCACCGCGCAGAAAATGATGGTGCTGAACGATGTGGTGGAACGTGAGGATAGCCTGCTGACGTTCAATGTCGACAACCTTTATGCCCCCGAGCAGGAAATGCCGCAGACAGGAAGTCCGATGGGGCTGGTGTTGGGTTTGGCGGCTGCCGTGATGTGCTGCGGGGCGTTCATGCTGTATGCGGTACGGCGACGATGATATGCGGCGATGATGTCGTCTCGCGGAGGTGATGCTTCTCGATGAGAGTTGCGATATTTCAGCTGCAATATATTCCGCATGTGCGTGAGAATACGGCTATATCATGCTGAAAACGTTGAAATTAAGCCGCAGACGAACATATTTTTCTGCTGACGAACTCCCATTTTCACGTATCTACAATCATGGCGTCGTCGATACGAATGGAGGTTGCGATGACAGAAGAACATGCAGATGAAACGATGGTCGCGAGCATGCGTGCGGATGCCGAACGGCAGGGAGCCGATGATCGGAAGGTCACCGATGCGCCGCATTATCTGGCGCGGGTGCTGATGGCCAACGGCATACGAAACATGTATGGCGTGGTCGGCATTCCCGTCACCGATTTCGCGCGCATCGCGCAGGGCATGGGTATGCGATTCGTGGGCATGCGCCATGAGGAGGACGCTGTGAACGCGGCCGCGGCCGACGGATTCATCACCGGTCGGCCGGCTGTCACGTTGACGGTATCCGCTCCAGGATTCCTCAACGGTCTACCGGCACTGCTGGAAGCCACGGTGAACGGCTATCCGGTCATCATGATCGGCGGCTCCTCAACCCGCCATGTGGTCGACCTTGAGGAAGGCGAATACGAAGGCCTCGACCAGATGAACTACGCCAAGCAGTTCTGCAAGGCTTCGCTGCGCATCGACCGCATCGAAGATATTCCGCTCGCGGTGGCCCGTGCCATGCATATCGCCTCTTCAGGACGCCCAGGCGCGGTGTACATCGATTTCCCCGATGACACCGTGGCGCAGACCCTGAGCCAAAGCGAAGCCGACCGCCTGATGTGGACGGCAACCGACCCGGCCCCCGCCATGGTGCCGGCACGCAAATCCATCGACGCGGCGCTCGCATTGCTGCGGCAGGCCGAACGTCCGCTCATGGTGATCGGCAAAGGCGCCGCAATCGCCCGCGCCGAAGAGGAAATCCGCGAATTCGTCAAGAAAACGGATATTCCATTCCAGCCAATGTCCATGGCCAAAGGCGTAGTGCCCGATACCGACCCACACAGCACGGCAAGCTGCCGTTCCATCGCGCTACGCAACGCCGACGTGGTATTGCTGGTCGGCGCGCGACTCAACTGGATGCTGTCGTTCGGCCAGGGCAAAACGTGGAACGAACATGTGAAATTCATCCAAATCGACATCAATCCGGAAGAAATCGAAAACACGCGCAGTATCGACGTACCAATCGTGGGGGATATTCGTTCCGCCATGACGCTGCTCAACGGATCTCTGGAAGAATACCCGTTCAAAGCTGACGAAACCTGGCTGAACATGCTGAAGGAAGCCAGCGCGAAAAACGTGGCGAAATTTGAAACCCGCGAACAATCCGATCAGCTGCCCATGAGCCATTTCAACGCCTTGGGAGCCATCAAAAAGGTGTACAACAAACACCATGAAGATCTCATTCTCACCAATGAGGGAGCCAATTCGCTCGATGATTGCCGCAACATCATCGACATGCTCGAACCGCGCCATCGTTTGGACTGCGGCACGTGGGGTGTGATGGGCTGCGGCACCGGCTATGCGATTGGCGCGGCGCTTTCCACTGGCAAGAAAGTGCTGTACATCGGCGGCGATTCCGCATTCGGCTTCGATGGTATGGAAGTGGAGGTGGCCTGCCGCTACCAGCTGCCCATCACCTTCGTGGTGCTCAACAACGGCGGTATCTACCGCGGCGACTTCGAAAACCTTGGAGCGGACGGTGATCCGTCGCCGCTGACGCTTACTTACAACGCGCATTACGAGAAGGTCCTCGAAGCGTTCGGGGGTAAAGGTTACTATGCCAGCACTCCGGAAGAAGTCGAACGCATGGTCGGCGAGGCGGTCGAATCAGGCAAGCCAAGCTTCGTGCATGTGCAGATCGCGCAGTATGCGGGCAAGGAATCCGGCAATATCGGAGCGTTGAATCCGAAGCCGGTGGTCGGAGCCCTCGTTGATTCCGAAGTCACCATGTACGACTACGCGACCGGCGCTCGCATGTAGCGCATCGGTTGTCGGTATGACATGTGGGCGTGCGAACGGTGGAATGCGTGCGCCCACTTTTTCTGCCTGAAAACCAATGATCCGATCAACGTATCTGCAATATCAGCAATCAAACAATATTGCAGAAGATTGCAGATAGAAAAAATATAAAGAAAGAACGACAGTGATAAACATACTTGTTGACGACATCGTGCCAATTATTGTCATTATGGCATTAGGGTATATTTGTGGAAAATTCAGTTATTTTGATGACGATCAGCGGCAGGGACTTAATAAACTTGTGTTGAATATCGCGCTTCCTGCGGCGTTATTTGTGTCCATCATCAAATCGACCCGTGCAATGCTTGCGAAAGACGCAACATTGACCGCCATCAGTTTCATCGGCGTCATCGTCATGTTTATGGTGAGCTATTACCTGTGCCGGTTGCTGTTCCACCACAGCATTCAGGAGGCGTCCGTCTGTGCTCTGATCGCAGGATCTCCGACGATTGGTTTCCTTGGATTCGCTGTGCTTGATCCGATTTACGGCAACACCGTCAGCACGAATCTCGTCATAGCCATTATTTCCATCGTGGTCAACGTGGTGACCATTCCGATCGGCATGTATCTGATCAACCTCGGCCAGGCCAAAGACCGAGCGAAGCTTAGCGTGCAGGCCGAAAACGCGGTCAATGCAAAGGTCAATGCAAAAGGCGATATCACGCTTGACCCGGCGCGAGATGCCGCAACCGACAAAACCGCCGAACTTATGGTGCATGGCACGTCGAATACGGGAAAGAACCGCAACGGCAATCTGCAGGCGTTGCTCGACGCACTGAAGCAACCGATCTGCTGGGCGTCGTTATTGGCCATTTTCCTAGTGTTGGTGGGCATTCATGTGCCAAGCCAGGTGGCGCCGACCTTCGATCTGATCGCCAAAGCGAATTCCGGTGTGGCCGTGCTTTCCGCGGGCCTCGCGCTTTCCACGGTGAAATTCTCGCTCGGTTGGGAAACCATCTGGAACACGTTCTTCCGCCTGATTCTGACGCCTGCAGTGTTCCTTGGCGTGGCGCTGTTGTGTGGCATGGGCGGTGACATGAACAAGATTTCGATGCTGGTGATGGCGGTCGCGTTGCCGCCGGCGTTCTCAGGCATCATTATTTCCAGCCGTTACAACATTTATGTAAAAGAAGGCGCCTCGACCACGGCCGTCGCCACGGTGGCATTCGCGGCCACCTGTCTGCTGTGGATCTGGCTCGTCCCCTTCTGCGTGGGCTGATTCAGTATCCTCACTGTAGCTCACGAAGCGCATATAGTAACGGAACGTTGAAATTCCAACGTTCCGTTACTGCATGCGCTTTTTGTGACGGTAAACCGTGAGACGTAAGACATGGGATTGTGTGCGGAAGTGCGGGGCGTGGACTGCAATGGATGTGACGCATAACAAATAAGGGCGAATCTTGTGATCCGCCCTTATTCGTGCGCCAGTGCGCGCTAACGTGCGTTACTTCAAATCAGCCTGCACACCATCGTTACCGCCGATCACACCGGAATCACGCAGCGAAGCGATCTGATCGTCGTCATATCCCAACGCATGCAGAATCTCACGGTTATGCTCGCCCAGCTTCGGCGCACGCTGGTAATCCGGCACGAAATTACTCATCGTAAACGGCATGCCGATCGTCTTGAAATCGCCGCGCGCATCCTGCTGGTCAATGGTCACAATCGTGCCATCCCCATTCAAATCAGGATCGTTCTCCAACTCATACCAATCCAGCACCGGGCCGACCGGCACGCCCTTCGCACCCAATTCCTTGGTCAGCGTGTACTTGTCGAACTGCATGGTGTACGCCTCAACACGCTGGTACACCTCGGTTTTATGCTCGTCACGCGCATTGGCGGTATTGAAACGCGGGTCGGTCAGCCAATCCTCGAATCCCATCGCATGGCAGAAATTCTCGAAGCCCTTCTTGGACTGTTGAACCACTATATATACGTAAGCGTTCGGGTCATGCTCCCAGCCTTTCGCGCGGTAGCACCAGCCAAGCACCAAACCACCCTCCGCATTCGCTGCGCGCGGAATGGCTTTGCCTTGCTTGCCCCACTCATAATTCGGGTAGCAGTCATAGTAGGAAAGCTTGCCCAAACGGTCGAGAATCAACTGGTCGCGCAGCTTGACACGGCACAAGTTCAGCACCGCATTCTGCATCGACTGGTACACATAGCAACCCTCACCGGTATGCTCGCGCTGCAACAGCGCCGAAAGAATGGCGATCAGCAGATGCATTCCGCTGTTGGAATCGCCCAATGCGGCGCCGGACTGCGTGGGCACATTGCGCTCGCCGTCATACCAGCCGGTGGTGGAAGCGGCACCGCCCGCGGACTGCGCGACCGGCTCGAACGCCTTGACATGCTCGAACCGGCTGCCCTTGTTGAAGCCCTTCAGCGACGCCATGATCAGACGCGGATTGATCGCATGTACGTCATTCCATCCGAAACCAAGCTTTTCCACGTCTCCCGGGCCGATATTCTCTACGAACACGTCGGCTTTCTTCAGGAGTTCGGCGAGGATTTTCTTGCCTTCCGGATCTCTCATGTTCAGCGTGATGGATTTCTTGTTGGCATTGAGCTGAAGGAAGTACAGGGAGTACGAGCCATCCACGTCGTTCATTTCATTACGTGTCGGATCTCCGCCCTGCACCTTCTCCACCTTGATGACGTCGGCGCCCATCCATGCGAGCATCTGCGTGCACGACGGGCCGGACTGCACCTGCGTCCAGTCAATCACGGTGATGCCTTTCAGCGGCGCGGTGTCCTGCGTTGCCTTTGTTGCCGTATCGTGCGTTGCGCTGTCTTGCATTGTGGTGTCCTGCGTCGCGTTGTGCGCGTTCGCTTGATTCATATAATGCATTGCCTTGTTCTCCTTATATCTGGTGATATGTGGTTGGCGAGGTCAACGTAGCGCGTGCAACCTTGGAGAACGTTGGATTTTCAGCCTTGAGCGGCAATCTTCGCTTTCGGCACATGCGATTGGCGGATCCGGCGCATTTTCTCCATACTTTCGGCACATGCGATTGATGAACTCGGCTGATATACCCGGTTTTTGTCGGATTTTGTCCAGATTTTGTCCGGAAATTGGTTTTGGTGAGATTCGACGGAAAACAAAAAAGCTAGGAATTGTTGCAATTCCTAGCTTTCATCAGTAGCGGGGCATGGATTTGAACCTTGGACCTCTGGGGACACCAGAGGTCCAAGGTTCAAATCCATGGGGCTTCTGAGCTTATCCAAGCTCAGTTTAGTCGCTTAAAGCTAGGGGTGCATGATGAATCATGAGAAACAAGATCAGCGCACCGGTCCCATGGCGCAAAAGCATCAACGGGTGGACTGACACCCTTAGGGCGGCCGGCCTATCAGCACAGACAATCAAAAGCCGTCGATACAAGATGGTGCATCTCGCGACATTGCTCATGCCATCAGGTCCCGAAGACGTGACCACGGAGCAGATCGTGCAGGCGTTCGCACGGCAGCAATGGAAACCCGAGACGCGCAAAGCGTACAGGAACACCATATCGTCGTTCTTCCGATGGCTGCATAAAAGCGGCAGACGGTCGGATGATCCGAGTCTGGACGTGCCAAGGGTGAAGAAGCCGCACGCGCATCCCAGACCATGCCCGGACCGTTACATCGCTGCGGCGATGAAGATGGCCACGACGTCGGAAAGACTCATGATCCGGCTGGGCGCGGAGTGCGGACTGCGGCGTGGCGAGATTGCGCGGGTTCACAGCGATGACGTGGTGGCAGACAGCGCCGGCCGGTCATTGATCGTGCGCGGCAAAGGCGACAAGCAGCGCATAGTGCCGTTGCCGGACGATCTGGCCGGCATCATCATGGACGCGCGGGGCTACCTGTTCCCTGGCCGGTTCGGCGGCCACGTCGAGGAGTCCTATATCGGGGACCACATCAGCCGCCTGCTGCCGGACGGGTACGCCGCGCACACGTTGCGGCACCGTTTTGCCACCACGGCATACGCCGCCACACACGACCTGTTCGTGGTCGCGGAACTGCTCGGCCATGAATCGGTTGAGACCACGGAGCATTACGTGGCGATGCCGGACGGCCGTCTGAGAGAAGCCATGGCGGCCGTCCGTCTTATTTAGGCCGCGTGACGTGCCGATAGCCTCGCCTTTTTGACGCGAGCCTTCGTGGTCACGTCGTTGTCCTTCCAGTAGCACCAGATGGCGCTGCCGGCTGTCCATGCGAGGCTCACGAGCTGCGTGATGGTCGTGTCATCGATGTTGAGCACCGGATGGCCGAACATGGTCAGTGCCTGGTTGACAAGCGCAAGGAGCAGCACGAGGAATCTGGATATTGTGCCGCCGTCGATTCTCGGCGTCGATGCCTCGGCGTCGTCATCGGTGGCGGCCATGATCTGCGCCGAGACTGGCATTGCGTCATATTCCGTTGTGTTGGCCGTCGGTAGTCGGTTTTCCGTCGTGTCGGTCATTTCGTGGTCCCTTCCAGCTTGCTGATTTTTTCGGACAGTTCGCTGATCTGCTGCTGCTGCGTCTCGATGGTTTTGGTGAGCTGTTTCAGCATTCCTGGGATCTCGAAGCAGATTGTGTTGTAGATGTTGCCGCCCGGTGCTGAGCCCTTGTAGCTGTATTGCATGATGCTGTCACGGACACGCTGCGGCAGCTCGTAGGCGAGCAGGTTGTACATGTTGCCGCCCGGTGTGGCGTTCTTCCCGTTGGGCTTGTAGGCCCAGTTCCATACTTCGTCTCCTGCGTTTGACATGGAGCCTCCTTCGAGTATCTGATTTGCTTTGTCGATGATCTGCTTGTATGGCAGGCCGTTGGGTGCGAGGTCGGGGCAGGCGAGGTGGTCTGTGCCTGGGATCTCCCGGTGTAGCCATACGTTGCCTTTCAGCCCGTCGTGCCACAGTTTCGTCCACCCGTACCTGAGCGCGATGTCGGCGCAGAGGCGCGCGCTTGCGTCGATGCACGCCTGGGTGCAGACCGCGCCGTTGGACATTCCTCCCTCATGCTCGATGCTGATGGTCGAATTGTTAGACGCGTAGTTCGCGTCGGAATAACTGCCGTCGAGTTCCGACACGTATTGGTGGATCTCTCCGGTCGCGCCGATGCCGTAGTGGGCCGAGGCGCGGCTTGACTGGTTGGCGAACGTGGCATCGGTGCCGGCTAGGTATCCGACCATGATGTGCAAAGTGATGTGGGTGACGCCGTAGCCGTTGCGTCCCACGTAGTGGTTCGGGCTTCCTTTCCAGATGATGTCGCTCATGTTGGCTCCGTTCTTAGTTGAAAAGGTCTTCAGGTGGTTCCGGCGGTGGTGGTGGGGCGCGGCGGTAGATGTGGTCGATGAGTTGCCGGTTCCATTGCCAGAGGCGTTGGTTGTCGGCCTGCATCTTCTGTGCGAGCCTGTAGGCTTCCATCTTGTTCTTGGCGGCGGCCGAGAGGGTGGAGACCAGTGCGCCGACGACCGCGCCGACCGCGCCGACGATGGCGATGATGAGATCCGTCATGCGGCCGGCCACATCATGGTTGCATAACGATTGTCGGAGATTTGCCCGCCTCCGCGACGCGAGTAGACGATGACTCCGGTGGGTTTGACGATGAATACACCGATTGAATTGTTGTTGGAGCACATCGGTGCGAAATTCAGTTCGAGCGGCGGTCGTGCTTCTTCGGGGAGTGTGCCTGGCATTTGGCTTTCGCTCCATCCTTTGGTGCCACTGTCCGAAAGATTAACCGTGACGTAAACGAATCCATGTTTCATCATGTATTCGCATTTCCAGCCTGATTTGTTGACGAGCGTTGTTTTGGCTTTGTCATCGGCGGTGTACCAGTGTGCGTGATGCCAGCTGGTCCCGTCCCAGATGTACGGGCCGGTGTTGTCGCCGTCCGAGGTGACGAAGCCGGTCTGGCCGACCGTGGCCGTCTGTGCCTTCAGCGATTCGAGCGTGGTGGCGATCACAGGTGTCGCACCGGCTGGGGTGGAGCGTCTGTCGACGGTGTCCAGCGCGGTCTCGAAGGTGTCGGCCATGGCCTTGAACGACCCCGCCGCAGATGACACGAGGTCGGAGCCTTCCGGATATGAGAGCCCGTAGATGGGTGTTGTTGCTGTCATTGTGTTCCTTCCTTTTCGGCGGTGGGCGAAGAAGTGTCGATGATCTGTATCATCGAGAGGTCGCAGATGTGCAGGTCGAGCTGCTGCCAGCTGAGAGTGGGCAGGTCGGCCCATGTGATCAGTTCCGTCAGCAGCGGCCGGAGCGCGGCCAGCGTCGCTTCCTGGGTGAGTGTGGGCTTGCCCGAACGCCACCGGTATGAGAGCGTCCCGCCGATGGTCGTGATGGGGCCGGTGAAGGACGGTCGGCCGTCTGAGCCGGTCAGGGCCGACGATTTGGCCTTGACGATGATGAATGGGCCGGATGGGCTTGCCTTGTACAGCCATGGCCGGCGTGCCGGGTCGATTCGCGTGCTGTTGAACGTCACTGTCTCCGGTACCATGCGCCGGTCGTGCGATTCGAGCCATTGCGCGATGTTGGCGCGGTCCGTGGCGCTGACGTTCGAGGTGCCGCCGCTGTTCCATACACCGCCCGAGTCGTCCACGGCGAGCATGTCGGAATCGACGGTGAGGCTCTTCTGCATGACGGTCAATTGTGGTGGCAGACGGTCCTGGTCTCCCATCGTGATCTCCACGTCGTCGAAAGAGAGCTTGCCGTTGTCCGATTTGACGCGTTTCGCGTTGATGACGACCTGTGTCAAAGGTTCGGTGATGCTCAGATCCGTCGATGCCTCGATGTCGGCCGCCGAGAGTGCGTATCGTGTCTCTCCGTCGGTGAGGACGTTGAGTCGGCCATCGGTTGACAGATGCACGGCGATTGGGTCGGCGAGGAACAGCGGCCTGATGGTGGATGCCGCGCCGTCGTAGACTTCGTGCCATTGAGGGAGTCGTGGCCCGACGGTGAGCCGGTGCAGCAGGTCGAGCTGCGATGGGTGGTCGGATGGCGTGTATGGTGCGACGCTTGACGGCAGGGCGAGCCCGTCCAGTTGGGCTTCCGGCGCTCCCTGCGCCGAGGCCCTGCGGTTCATCTCCTTGAGGCGTGCGGATGGCGTGCCTATCCAGTGCGCGCCGTTCCATTTCGCGGCCGTGTCTGTCGGTCCTTGGGATTGCAGGCGTTTCCATATGGCCATCCTCGATGTGGCGGAGAGTTTGAGCAGCCATCCGCCGTCGCTGGCCGGTTCGATGCTGCCGCCGGTGGACACGCTGCCGGCGAACATTGTTTCGGATGGCGAGTCTGGCGAGTCTGGCGAGTCTGGCGAATACATCTTGTGGAGCGAATCGATGGGGATGCGCAGATCGCGCCAGCAGCCCATCGCTGGCGTCAGGTCCATCCATCGAGGCTGGTTGGAGAATTGGACGACCACTTTCATGCCGGCCAGTGTCAATGCCTGGCCTGCGAGCCGTCCGGTGCGGTCGCGGAGGGTGAACGACATCACGGCAGGTTCGGGTTGTTCGTCGATGCCGTCACTTCCCCAATCGATGGTGAAAGAGTCCAGGGCCGCTACATCCTTGGTGGAATCGTTCACCGGTGTCCAGCCGGTGCCGTTGCCTGTGTCGATGAACATGAAGCATTGCTGCATCTATCTCATGACCTCCTTGCGTCGTAGTCGGCCAGGAGCCGTTTGATGGCCTTGGCGGTGCCGTCCTTGTCGATGACCTCGCCGTTGATTTCCACGTTCCAGGTGTTGATCACGGCTGGCGTGGCCGTGTTGCCTTGGGCGGAGAGGTTGAGTGGCATGGCCGCTAGTCTGCGGTTGGCGCGGCCGATGGCGGTTTCGACGTTGCTGTCGAACCCGGTGTTGAGGCCCTGGGCGAAGCCGGTCATGATGGCCTGGCCGGCGGGGATGAGCAGGCGACGGTCGTAGCTGATCGGGCCTTTGTGGGCCTTGATCCAGTCGCCGATGCCGCTGATCCAGCCGGTCACGTTGTTCCAGGCGCCTTTGAGGCCGTCCCAGAAGCCGTTGATGATGCTTGCGCCTGCGTTGACGAGGATGCTGCCGGCGTTGGAGAAGAAACCGCCAATGGTGCCCGGCAGGCCTCGGAACCAGCCGACCACGCCGTTCCACGCGTTCCTAGCACCGTTCGCCGCCGAGCTGAAGATGCCGACGATGGTGGAGCCGAGGCCGGAGAAGAAACCGGTGATGCCCTGCACGCAGGAGCCCAGGAAACTCGTGAAGCTCGACCACACGGCCCGGCCGGTGTTGGTGCAGGTAAAGAAGTAGGTGAGTCCGGCCACGAGCGCGGCGATGAGCGTGATGACCAGCATGATCGGGTTCGCGGCCATGACCGCGTTGAGCACCGCCTGAGCGACGGCGGCGACCTGCATTGCGGTGGTCACGGCGGGGACGGCTGGCCCCTCGCCCCCCGACCCGGGGTTCTTCGGC